>Ga0126342_10021585_pt1 | contig 10714 bp, 9 predicted proteins | sample Cyp1metagenome_FD_92528 | JGI IMG/M metagenome (GOLD analysis project Ga0126342, IMG submission 92528) | Coral microbial communities from Lord Howe Island, Old Settlement Bay, Australia - Cyphastrea 1 metagenome | ecosystem: Host-associated > Invertebrates > Cnidaria > Coral ... | reverse complement strand
GTATAGATATATATGTATATATATATATATGTATAGATATATATATATATATGTATAGATATATATATATATGTATAGATATATATATATGTATAGATATATATATATATATACACATCGCTAGGGGGCTGACGTTTGCCAGACATCCACGCAATTCCATGCGGGACTGCAATCTGCTGCGTTGTTACGGCGCATGTTTTTCGCAAACTGCAAGCATACTTGTGTCTCATAGCATTTTTGCGGTTACCCGAGACGGTGCCAAAATCACCTTTTGAAGCATTTAGGAACATATTCTCGGTAATTTGCAGCGTTTCGAGCTGTTCACTAAAACCCCAACAAACTGTGCAACTTTGAAAGAAAACCAAATAACCAAACCCTAAATAAACCCTAAACCAACCCTAAATCAACCATAAATAATCCTACTTGAAAACAAACTTGAATAAACCCTAAAACAACCCTAAATAGCACCAACTATTCTCTATAAACAAACCCTAAAGACAATCTAAACCAACCCTCAGTAAACGCTTAAATAACCTTGCATAAACTTTAAACAAACCTCAACATAACCAAAATTCCCAATGAACCTTTGGGCAAACATCCGCCCCGGAGGGAAATGTATGTATGTATGTCTGTCTGTCTGTCTGGCTGTCTGTATATGTATATGTATATGTATATGTATATGTATATGTATATGTATATGTACATGTATATGTACATGTATATGTATATGTGTATGGGTATGTGTGTATGTGTGTATGTGTGTATATGTATATGTATATGTATATGTATATGTATATGTATATGTATATGTATATGTATATGTATGTGTATGTGTATGTGTATGGGTATGTGTGTATGGATGGATGGATGGATGGATTGATGTATGGATGTATGGATGTATGGATGTATGGATGTATGGATGTATGGATGTATGGATGTATGTATGTATGTCTGTCTGTATGTATGTATGTATGTCTGTATGTATGTCTGTATGTATGTATGTATGTATGTATGTACGTAGGTATGTATGTATGTATGTATGTATGTATGTGTGTGTATGTGTGTATGCATGTGTGTATGTGCGTATGTGTGTATGTGTATATATATATATGCATATATCCATAGAACAATTTGTATACACCTAGAATATCCGTTGAGGTGGGGATGGAAATGACACCTCGTATTTGAAACCAAGCACCAGAAAAGAAAACATCGCGGAAAGCATGGCCTATTCACCACTGAATTGGAACCTCAAATCTCACCAAGGTCCTCGAATTTCGAACTATTTGAAGAACTTCTTTCAAATTGTTGTTTACAGCACTCACTCTTCCAAAACAGGTAGATATATTTGGGCACCCCTACGCCAATTTTTCCTACCGCACATGTTTTATTTTGTCAGCCTCAATATTGTGTCACTATAGCCCTTCACATCCCCTTTCTTGGTTTGGATCCCCTTGCATGCGGCATTTGTTCACAAAGAAGCACCTCTTTTCAAGCAGTTTTTTCTCCGCCCCGCAATGGGAAGAGATGCAATCGGGAAAGCCCAATTGAAGAACTGGGACTATACAACACACAACCGCTAAAGAGAACCACCATTGCAGGTGATGTTTAAAATCTTCATGACCCACCGAAAGAAAAATCTGCAGGTCTGGGGGTTGTGAAAAGCCTCGTTGATATAAACCAGTGCACATATATCCAAATAGTTCGTGTCATATGTTTTCTTATACATGTATTATATATATAATTACATATTAGACCCAGGATAATCCACCATATAATTACATGTAATTACCCTCTGGTAATGAAACAATGGCTGGAAATCTCCTACCACCAAGCTTCCATCCCCTGAGCATCTGTAGCTCCTGGGACTCGATTTCAGGATGGACAATGTGACACGACTGAAATGGGGAGACCACCCATGAAATTGGTTTGCCCTCCCCCCAACAAAAACAGTTTGTGTTTCACAATAGAGGTTGAGGTGTTGCAAGCTATTTTTTATGTGGTTTGCGATGAAAATGTGTTTTGGTTCATAAAGCTACGTGATGTACAGAAGAATTGCACTCTCACAGTCCCCTGTTCTTTTCAAAAAATGGGAGAAGCACTGATCAGCAGGAAATACCCTCTGGTAAACTAACATAACTATGGAAAATCACCATTTTTAATGGGAAAACTCACTATCAATGGCCATTTTCAATCGCTTTTTGTATGTTTACCAGAGGGTATGATGTGTAATTGCGACGTTTTGAGGGGAATTGAAACATGGTGATGGAAAGTTCCGGCTTAGGTGACATCCCACATTGGTCTCACCTTTCAACCATTCTTGAAGCTTCACCAGTCGGCACCCAGGGACTCTTATTGTTGTTTAATCTATGTTAGTCTCCAATGTTTGCTAGAAAAGCGGGAAAAACAAAAACATTAGCATATGATCTTGGTTCTAACCATGGCTTGTTCAATCTCTCATTGGTGCTGGATGATAATTACCCAAATGACTGAGAAATTCAGTCCCCATCCGGTCCCTTATTTGTAGCGATATATATATATATAATGTGATATGTGTGTGTGTGTACCCCCTTATATTCCCACCACCTGTGGTTGGCTTCACACCCCCATAGTTTTGCTTAAATCCAACGTGTTGTTTTTAACCCCAATTTTAGTTGGACAACTAGATTCATGTACCCTCCAGAAATCAAACGCGGCAATAGAAAATCCACCAAATCACTTACCCTCTCAATTGAACGGGATGGTTTTTGGCCCAGTTGATCCCCTGATTTCCAAAAATGATGCTTCCCCATTGACAGATCCATCGTTACATATCCTACAAATATTTCATCATATCCGTACCATCTTCCTATCAAAAGCCCACGAAGTTTCCGATTTTTGGACAAACCAAAAAATGTTTGCTGGTTGAATCGTACCCTCTTGTAAACTAACATAGCAATGGAAAATCACCATTTTTAATGGGAAAATCCACTATAAATGGCCATTTTCAATAGCAAACTGTTAGTTCACCAGAGGGTATCCGAATTGTTGCAAGCCCTACACCGGTACGGCAGTAGCCGTTGTTGGCGAAATCCATACATTCCAATCTTGGTAAGCCCCATGTTCCATGCTTCACCCTCCTAGAACCCATACAATCATATGCTATTGGCTATATATGTAGTAATATCCCATACCATAAAATATCATGTGTCATACATTATCATATATCATGACATATATGACATATCATATATGTGTATACATATATATATATATGTATAACTATATATACACATATCATACATCATTTATCGTGTATATATATATATAGCATATGTCATTGATATCATTGATACGGTGGATGGTTGCGATTTTTTTGCACCGCCAAAACTCGGATCGTTTTTCAACCCTTTACAAAAATAAGGGATAGTATCAACTGGACATTGATTTTTACCATCTATCAACTGGTGGATTTACCCTCTGGAAAACTAACATAGCTATTGAAAATTGTGATTTATAGTGGAGTTTCCCATTAAAAATGGTGATTTTCAATAGCTATGTTAGTTTACCAGAGGGTACCATCCGCCCCAGGGGCTCCAGGTGCCCCGCCTGCGCCAGATAGTCCGCTAGGGGCGTCACCCCCGCCGTCCAGCTCTTGTTGGGACGAGCATTCAGCTCCGCCGCACGGCGCAGGTGATCCGAGAAAAGGACCATCCGCCTGGGTGGGTCTCCCCAGGTCTCCCGGGTCGGTCGCTGGCCATAAACATCAAGACGTTGGGAATTCATAGGCATTTCAGAAAGGACTAAAAACATGATTTAAGCATCAACTTTTTTGCGGATTTTGATGGGGATATGGGAAAATTCTTGGAAAAATCTTCAGAAAATATGGGAAATACCAGAACTAAAAGGAGGCTTCTAGCTTGGAAAATTGAGAGTTCGACCCTAAACATGAACCATCTTTAGAGGAAAGATGTCTTCCAATCCCTATCTGGCAGAGTCTTTGCTACTGTAGTTGGGGGATGGTAAATACCAACAAAACTGAGCAAGAATGGTAGTTCGATGACATGAAAAATATATTTGGCCGAGAAAACTAGCACTTGTGGGAGCCAGTTGGAAAACCTTGGGTTTGAAAGCAAACAATTGGCATTTAACCAGCAAAACCTGGTGGATTCTACCGGTAATAACATGGATAGAACTATGATAGAACTGCTGCATGATATTAAATGATATATTGAACCAAGAAAAACGGCTATGCACACGATAGAAAGGTTTCAACCTGATGTAGTCTTTCTGAAGAACGGTGAATTTGACCAACAGATGAATTTGCCATATCAGGACGAAGATGGGTGATTCAAGCAAAAATTGGGCAACGCAACCAACAAACATGCAAATTTACATTTACAGCATTGCTAAAATTGGGTTTGTCGGAAGATGCCGCAAAGAGGGTGATTTCTGATTCTTCTTTTCCATTGAAATTCTTTTGTATGTATGCAATATATATATATACCCCATTTGGTAGGCACAACCAAATCCAATATTGGTTGATTGTATCGACATTCGTTGCCATGCACCCGCATGTATCCCCCATTTGTCCCCAGTTATGGTTGGTGTTATACCCATAAATCATTTGAGCAGCGTTCAAAATGTTCAAAATGTTCTGTCGTCCCAAGAAACAAATCTGGCTGGCTAAGAACGGATTTCCCAGCTTGTGGATTGTTTGTTTTTCCCCATGATATCAAGGATATTTCACCCCATATAGATCAGAAAAACATTCATCAACCATCATATATATCATATCCCCTTAGTTTGATGCTTAAAAGCCCTATGAAAAATCACATGTGTCATCATCAGAGGTCCCAGGTGTCGTCCCAGGTGTCACGAGGTCCCAGAGGTCCCAGGTGCTGGATGTATTCATGGCTGCCCACCACATATGTCCTGGAAACATGGCGAGAATGACGGCGACCATTGAAGTGGCATACGTACGTTGGATGGGTTTATAAACCCCAGTGATGTGAGTTTGTTGGTTTAGATTCACCCCAGGGCAGCCAGAGGGCAGCCAGGGAAATCTATGGAAAATCGATGGAACTATGCGAAAATTATAAACCAATAGAAAATATAACCCCCCATTTTCACTTCACGTTTGTTCGTGAAATATCTACCACAAACCATAGCATTCAGCCACTGTTTTTGGGGCAACCCTGGAAATGACCCGTTGCGGTCATTTAACCAGAACATACTGTGGATGGGCCAGCGAAATCCGAGAAAAACCACCGTGTTATGGTTGAAATCCAAAGAAAAATTCCTGGGATGTTTACCATCTATATCATCTATCAACTGGTGATGAACGGATTTCTCAACTTCTCAAAAAAAGTCCATAGTTAGAATCAAACCCCAACAGAAATGAATAGAGGGGGTGTCGCCCTGAATTGATCGCTCCATGAAGACCTCCAATACAACACTGCTTGGTGGTTTCAACCAACCCCTCTGAAAAATGATGGAGTGAGTAACAGTTGGGATGATGAAATTCCCAACTGAATGGAAAGTCATAAAATTCCATGGTTCCAAACCACCAAGCAGATTATATTGGAATGATAGAACTTAGGATGATCATTGTTCAGTTCTATCATCATTCCAATCTCATTCCCATGGACCTCCAGGAGTTCATGAAAGGATGGATATAATTGTAAGTGTAACTATATATACGAATATACACATGATTATATTACATGTGTGTAATCATACCTATGTAATGTGTATATATATATATATGTATTTAATCTATTATTCATTTTCAGAATATATCATCAATTTGATCTCACCCCATCCAATCCCCATCCCAGTCCTCTGGTGTTGGGCTATGAACTGCCGAAATTCCGCTTCGCTCGCTCCGATTGCTTCGCCGTTATTGGATTGCAGCTGCAAGCTGGCAACCAGGGGCAGCAACGTGAGAGCGGCCAGGCGGGAAACCTCAGGCGCCAGCGACATGCGGGCAAAAAGGGGGAAGGGCGTAAGGGGGGGGGAAATCGACAGGACACCCGATAAACCACCGATCTTCAGGGCATTTTGAGTAAAGACCGCGCAGCTTCCCGTAACAGATTCCATCGGATGATGCCATCGTACCCCGGTGGAAGTCTTCAACGGATGAAATCTCGGCAAGGGCCCCATTTGTTCGAACCATTTGACCCACTGAAGTTGCTTCATGGGGACTTCTTACCTGATTCTTTTGGAGTTTTGAACATCTTTGAACCATCCGAACTAACGACCCATGCCGACCTGTTGCGGCAAGGTGCCATAGTAGTTGTGGTTCGCTACACGAACTGAGAGTAGGGCGTGGATGCAAAGAGATGGCTTTGAGCCGAAAATGCAAGGGATGACGAATTCTCGGACTTCTTATATCCTCTTATCATCCAAGCTGGCGTGCTGGAAGCTCATCTCCATTTTCGAATGTGTTTCCGATTGAAAAGGCAAAAAACTGTTGCGACGTTGCGATGGTCGATTTCCGGGACACACACATCAGCCTCTCATCAACCTGGATTCGAAAACTCCAACAGCTTTGAAGTGGTTGTCTCGAAGCTCCGAAGAATCCCTACCAAGAGATCCAGTGGAACCAGTGGACCTATTGGATCAAATATTAAAGCAGGCTTTCTAGGCTGGTGTTCAATATTTTGGGGGGGTGGCACTTGTTCAACATCTTGTAATCTGCAGGATTCTGTAGGTGTTGTGCATAGATTCTATACATATAACCAGGCAACCACGTCTCCTTTAACTCCAGCGGGTGCATGGCCTATCTCACCTGCTCAGAATTCCCAGAACTGGCCCAGGCAGCGTCTTTCGATCTCAAAACTAGACAAAAAAATGATGCTAGAAAGTGGTCCAAAAAAAAAAAAAATGGAACAAAAAAACTGAGAAAATATAACAATCTGTATATCTACCCTCTGGTAAACTAACATAACTATGGAAAACCCTCATTTTTAATGGGAAAATCCACTATAAATGGCCATGTTCAATAGCTATGTTAAATTACCAGAGGGTAATGATCTCTGCATGTCAACCAGTTTTTCGTTTCGATTCCAGGCGCAAACAAACTCCGTTGGGATCCCCGCGTCCGACGCGTCCTGTGTCACGGTAGCTGCGGAAATAACTCAGCCACAACAGGTGGCCCAACCTGACGAAGGTCGACCAATGGCATGATCCGACTGAGACGTGATGGGATGGATGATCACAATTGGGGTTCTACTGCATAGCTATATATATATACATATTATGCATATATATATATATACACATTAATATTATATATATATATATTTTAATATTATATATTAATATGTTAAATATATATATGTTATATATATATCTGCGTATATGCGTTTACACTGTATGTGTATATGTATATATATATCTTTATACTATGTGTATATATATATATATATTGCTTATACTATCTATATGTATATAAATATACTGTCACAGTATATATATACACACACATCCCGGGTCCCATTCACAAGCCCTTCAAGCAAGTACTTCCAAAGTCATCGCAAGTCCCCAATTCCTGCCATTATCCCGTCAATGAGGTATAACTGTGGCTAGTAACTAGTAAACTACTAACTACTTACATCAAACTATGTAAACTAGCAACTATATACTCACATCAAAGTATGGATATTGATTTGGGAGCTGAAAACAATGATAAATCAATATATCGCTAGAGAATTATATCACTAAACTATCTTTCTCTAGAGAAATCTGTCGATTTGGGGGGCTGAAAGCAATGAGTTCGAATTGAAACCACCAAGCGATAGAGAGATTCACGTGATTTCCCCCGCTGACCGATGGCTCCGTGGCTTTTCTGAGTTCAAAGCCCAGACTCCGCGGCGACGTTTCAATGGATTGGTTTTCTTGGGAAAATCTTCACCGGAAACCATGGATTTTCCCAGTCAATGTGGGGTTTTCCTGTAAATTTCCCGCAAAAACCAATCCATTGAATGTTAGGAAAAAAAAGTGGCCGGTGAAATTGGCCAAACTATGGGCTGTTCATGGTCGTGACTGGTGGAAACAACCCATTGACGCCACTCGTGGACTCTTGGAAATTGGTAAGAAGTATCAAACACGAGGGAAAAGAAAGCGATCCAAAACTGGCAATGCATGCTGTCTGTTATGGAGATAAACCCAAAAAAATCTGGGGCTGACCCCTCTTACAACTTCTCAATCAACATCTTGCAACATCTTTGATTGTTTCTAAAACATGGACCCAAATTCATCATACCCCCTGGTAAACATACAAAAAGCTCTTGAAAATCACCATTTTATAGCTGGGTAAATCAACTATTTCGACTGGGCCATGGCTTCAATGTCGCAAACTCTTCGTTTACCAGAGGGTAATTCCCATTAAATTACCAGTCAATCCCACTAAATCCCATATTTTTAACCACCATTAAACCACCATTACACCACCTTAATATCTTTGTGACTTATATCATGTATCCATGTTTTGAAACATCTTTGGTGTATTCCCAACGACTCGGGATCCTGCGGGCCCGGGCCCGTGGATGCCCAATTTCCAAAAAGCAAGTGCCAGTTAAATATGTTGGATAAACTGTGGATATAGCTGGGACTTTTTTATGGCAAAATCCTTACTGTATAATTTCATTACAATTCCTCTAGAGGAATCAACAAACTTTTGCCCTTTTTTATCCATTGAATAAAAAAGGCAATGTAAAAAATGGGTAAATCCTTTTAACTTAACCCAAATGGATCATGGATGATCATGGCAACCTTTTTAGTTGGTAAATCATGAACCCTCCCATGGATCGTTTTCCAGTGCACTGGAAAGATTTTCCAAGGCACGTGCGGCATGTCACTGTGACTTGGGATCATTTTCTCATTAGAGACGGAAGGGGTGACTGATGTAATGTCAACCCCGGATGAGACTAAATCATGGTTGATTAATTAGGTGGTATTCCCCCAATAGTTATGATTTGATACTGAAATGGTACCTTCCCAATTAAACAGCCTAGGCCTAGGGGTTTATTAATCCAGGGTTTACATTATTTCCAAAGCAAACAACGTTGCTGCTTGGATCCCAAAGGGTTCCCCAAAAACGGGCAGTGCCATGCCCTTCCAAGATTTTTGTTAAGACAAAAGTCTTAACCCAGAAGTGACCATTCACACAATTTTGGGGGGATTCTTAGATTCTATCCAAGAAGATTTCCTCAGTAAAGATCTCTTCTTGGAGGTTTTAGTCCCTGTTTTTAAATCGTTTTACCACCAGGGGAATGTTTCGCCACGACAGGCGATGCCGAGGCCGACCAACCTATTCCTCCCTACCCAGTTCTTGCGGACAAAAACCAATCGTTTCACCATGGACGGCTTCTCCGATTACTGGAAATCACAATAGATATGTGTCCATATGTACTAATATATAGATATAGATATAGATATAGAAATAGATATAGATATAGAGATATAGATAGATAGATAGATAGATAGATAGATAGATAGATAGATAGATAGATAGATATAATACACGTGTATATATATATATACATATGATACCCCAAAAAAAAAAGATCTGCCATTTTTGACCTACCTTTTTGAAATCTTGTGGTTTGGGATGATAATCGAGCAAAAAATTATTGGAGAAGGGGAGACCATATATATATATTATATATATTGTATATATATAGAGAGAGAGATAGAGATAGATACATATATATGTATAATACACGTGTGTGTGTGTATATATATATGTCTAGATATACTTGCCGCAAAAGATAGAACACTCAATTTTGCCATTTTATGCAAAGCTGTTTATTGCCTGGAGAACTTAGGGCATCTGGTGCCCAAGTTCTAACAGTTGTGTTATGTTGGTTACGGTAATAGGATGATCATGATAAGGATGTCCTAATTTCATCTCTTAAGTAAAGTCTGCCATGTCCTAACCCCATTAAAAAAACACCAACTGGGGAAGAATCATCCATTTTTCTATGCCAAGTTTTTTTCACAGGGTTCTATAAAAAATATAAAAAGGGAAATGGATTGCTCCATGTTATTGGGAATTATCATACTCCAGGAATTGGTAACTGGGGAACCCCTGTCTATAAATCAGCCAGTATCATGGGTTTGTATCGACAAAGACCCAACCAGCCTGCTGAGTTATGACAGCAGGGATCGGTCAAGGGATATGTCCCAGTTGCAAACCATCCAAGGCCTATCCCAACTTATGGGGCGAAATTCCCCAGGACCCTCCACCCTGCACCAAGCAACGTTGCGAACAGCAACGATGCAGACAGCAGCGTCGTTCCCCGTGGCGCATCGCCGCGTCTGAGAGACCATCGATGGAACGACCTGCACCAGGGACCCCAGAAGATCTTCCTTAGATCCCAGGAATGGTAAGTGGTAATGTGAATAAGCCATCTATAACCCATGCCTGAATGTGTATTTTCCACATAGTTGTTTATATATATATACATATTTATATATCTATATATACATATTTATATATCTATATATACATATTTATATATCTATATATACATATATATATATACATATATATATATATATATCTATATATATACATATTTATATACATATCTATATATACATATTTATATATATCTATATATACATATTTATATATCTATATATACATATTTATATATCTATATATACATATTTATATATCTATATATACATATTTATATATCTATATATACATTTTTATATATTT
>Ga0126342_10021584_pt1 | contig 10714 bp, 10 predicted proteins | sample Cyp1metagenome_FD_92528 | JGI IMG/M metagenome (GOLD analysis project Ga0126342, IMG submission 92528) | Coral microbial communities from Lord Howe Island, Old Settlement Bay, Australia - Cyphastrea 1 metagenome | ecosystem: Host-associated > Invertebrates > Cnidaria > Coral ... | reverse complement strand
TTTATTGGTCCCTTGTTTTCGCTTGCTCTCAGCCATTGCAAGGATCCATCGCACCAAGCGATTGCGGCTGTTTGGAGGACCAAATTGACATGGACCGTTCAGGCAGGTTTGCTTCAGCTGTCATTTACTTGGAATGTTTGCTTTTAAGCCTTTGAGTTGACCACTGTTCCAAGATCATACAACCTGTCCATGAGTCATAGTTAATTATCCTCAACATGGTTTTGTTGTTTCAATCGGAAGATGACCGTTCCGTTCAACGTGGGCTATTTGGTACCATAATGTTGACCCAGGCTAGTCAGGCTGAGGAATTGAACCAAGAGTCAAACATGGATTCAATTGGAAAGGGCTTCTTGGCACTTGCAATTGACACCCATAAATAAATAAATAGTTAAGTAAATAAACACGTAAATAGATAAATATATCATAGATACGTTGATGTACTTGTATATGCGCATCCTTATGCATGTAGTATGTATGCGTATATTCACGCATACGTGTTATATGTATATACATGTATATAAAGGTGAATGTCTATTTACCCCAGCCCCTGCGACCCACCCTCCCTCCCACGTACTGTCATACCCCCTCCCGCCTCCCCCTAGCATGATCGTGATGGTTGGGTTATTTTCCCTTTGCCCTTGATGTGTCCAGAGGTGGGTCATGAAATCAATCATACAAACAAAGCATCTTAGCAATACAAAGATGGTAATCGGGTAGCATGGTGGGAGTATCTTAGTAACCAAAAAATGCCCAGGGATAGTGAAAAGATGCAATATTGGTATTACAGAAGCAGCATATCGGGAGTGTCTAGGTAATAAGCACTTGTGATACCCGCAACTTTCCATTATCGAATGAGTTGTATGCGGGTAGTTTGTATGCAGTACAAAATCAACACATATATGGATAGTGTGGAGGCCGTATGTAGCTTTTATATTTAGAGTGCTGAACACACGCATGAATATATATATATATATATGTATATACACATGTACATATACGTCACACATACATGAAGATACATATGTACATGTACATATGAAAAGTACATAGACAGCACAAAATACGGTGCCAAAGTAGTTTACTCAGTAGGAGTAGCAGTACCAGCAGTACTAGTAGCACTAGCAGTTGCACTAGTACTAGCACTAGCAGTAGGTTAACGCCTAGCAGTAGCAGTAGGAGGAGGAGGAGGAGCAGTAGTAGTGGTAGTGGTAGTGGTACTGGTACTGGTAGTAGTCGTCGTCGTCGTCGTCGTCATCGGCGTCGTCGTCGTCGTCGTCGTCGTAGTAGTTGTAGTCACACTCGTAGTCGTAGTTGTAGTAGTCGTGGTGGGAGTAGATATATAGGTAGGAAGTAGACGCTAGAGCTTAGAAATACTGCAAATGGCATGCAAATAAAGCTTCAGCACAGAAATGCCGAAAATGCTGCAAAAGGCAGATAAACATCACGTTTTTGGGAGCTGTGGGTAAAAACCTGCTGCTTTGCAGAAGGCCTGGTAAGGTAGTTCAAATTTCCAGGTGTAGAGTTGGTGCTTCTGAAGCTTGGTGAGCGGTTGATGTATGTTTTATATGCCACATCAACTGGAGAAGTCCAATGGCTACATCCCACGATATGACCTGACAAGGCCAAGTTGGCCATGCCGGTTGATATGGCCGCTGTCAAACAGCAGTGTTCAACGGGGGCTTTTGATGCCCAACAGCTCGATTCTGCACCAGCTCCATGAAAGGATAAAAAAAAGGTACATGAGGGCGATTAAACTAAACTTTTGAAAAAGTATTCATATCAGGGTATTTCACGATTGAGAGTATCATCGTTGTGGAAAACCCGGACCGTCCACATTGGATAGAATGTGGGTATGTGGCCTTGGGATGTGAACCACTGTCCACTTCGGGTGATACGTGTTATTGCCCCATAGACATTTTTCACTGCTCATCTTGCCAGTAATTTTTCCAAACAACGAAATCATCTTGTCGGGCTTTGCCAGACAGCTTCGTGTGCGTCGCCTGCATGGAGGGAATGAAATGCCCAGCTCTATCCCAGTTGGCTGCATGGCTGAATTTTGAAAACTCATGATTTACATGAATAACTGATGCTTGATTTCAAGCCAACCCGCGCAATCATTTTAAAAAGCAACATTTTTTTAAAGAACTTGATAAGGTAGCGTTAATGCTTGAAAGTTGCTGATTGATGTGTGGATGAGCATCTGAAGGTAAAGTGGCGGCTGGTGTTTTTTTACTTACGCTTACGCTTTTGGATTTTCTTGTCCTGGGGGATGAGGCCTTTGCTAAAAGCAACACTTTTTGTCCTGGGGGGGGAAGCCAAAAACCGGATGAAGCGCAGGTGCATTTCGCTCAGAGAGAAACGCATCGTTGGCCACAGCATGGCAAAGGTGTTGCCACATAGTTGTCGAGTAAAACTGTTGGATATTGAGCGTTCCTGGCTGGCAATCGTCTTTTGAACAATGCAGCTACTCACGCCAAGCGACCTAGGTACTCAGGAGCGGTCTGGGGTCATAACATAGCCCTTCTTCTGGGTACCGATCTCTCGTTTGTTAGCTAAGGTCGATTTGGAGAACGGAACCAGCGCCAACGGAGAGTTATTCACTCCGATGATCATGGAGGGCTTCTACACCACGAAGGACTCTCCCACAGAGGCGTCAACCCTGGCCGAACAACCTGAGAGCTTTACCATTCGGTATGGGTATTTCCTAGAATAGTGGTACCCAAGAATCACCAAACATGGTCTAGTTTAGTAGGTAAACCCTTGGTTTGGGGTACCACGATTTTAGGAAACACCCAGTATAGTTTCTTGCTGTCACTATGATTGGTTGCAAGGCCATACTTAGAGGGTTTATCAGCAGCAAAGCGGTCAGCAGCGGGTTCTGCCTTGATGAAACTCGCATCCACACGTTCTGGATTGATGAGTTTTTAGAGGAGTAGCTGGGGAAAAACAATTAAAAAGGGATGGCATCGATTGAGAAATCAACCGGGAGGGCCTTCCACAGCTCTTGAATGCCAAGGGTTCAGATAATATCTGAAATGGGCGTATCATTACTCATTACTCATGTGGACAATCTGCAATGGGTGTATCAACCCCTAGTGATGGCTTTGTGACCTTGATGTAAGACATGTATATAATTCATCTTCATGATGAGCAGGATTTACGCAAGCTGAACGGTACGTTGAGATGTGCTGACCCAACACGGATGTTGCACTTCTGCAATTCCACTGAATGGGCGAAGATCCGAGCGATCATCAAGTAGTGTTCCTTTGGGTATTCCCCCCAGTTTGGGTCTTCCCAACATCGAATTTGAAACTTTGGTAGGTCTTCCGGTGCCGCAGCACGCGAACTTGCCCTGGTGGAACCCCTGGTACCTGTGGCGGTGGGCTGATTGGTACTCCGTGCTCGCAATGCCCAGCAGGTGCGACCTTGGCTGATCCTTAGAACAGATCCATTTGCTCCTAAGATCATTGCAATGGGAATTCCAGGATCCTAAAATGGAGGTACGTTAGTACCATATTTTTGGCCATATTTTGAGGGGATATTCCCTGAAATTTAGGCCTAAAAAATAGGCCTTATATGTGGAATCGGTACCTCCGTCCTCAATCGGATCCTGTTGCATGGCCATTGATCATTGCAATTTGCTGTGGAAATCACTGGAAATCTTGCCATGGGCCGCATCGGTTTGTCATGCCAGGAATCCTGTTTGTCCTTTGACATGGGGACCTGGCATGACAAACCGATCTATCTCAAAGCAAAACTTAAAATCAAATCACAATTTCTGTGTGCAGTGTGCACATACTTGGTTCATGTTTTTCCACAAACCTTCACGGGCACACTGCAACTACCAGCAGTGAAATAGCAGTTGATTTCATTATTCCCTAGATAGCTGCCAAGCTACCAGTAGTACCGCACAAGGCGGTGGCGGAAGTTTCAAGAGATAGGAAACTATAGGAAAGTTTGTGCTTGTGAGTCCTGATTGCCAGAGCGACCCAGTGGCAGATTGAAGCATGGCTGGAACTTCCTGGTCTGTCAGTCTGTTTGTCTGCCTGGCAACCTATCTATCTATCTATCTATCTGTCTGTCTGTCTGTCTGTCTGTCTGTCTGTCAATGTGTCTATCGATGTGTCTGTCTGTCTGACTGTCTGGCTGTCTGAGTGCATGACAATCTATCTGCCTGTCTATCTGTCTATCTGACTGACTGAGTGTCTGCCTATCTATCTATCTATCTATCTACCTACCTATCTATCTATCTATCCATCCATCCATCCATCCATCCATCCATCTATCTATCTATCTATCTATCTAATCTAGCCCAACCTAACCTAACCTAACCTAATCTAATCTAATCTAATCTAATCTATCCGATCTATCCTATCTATCCTATCTATCCTATCTATCCGATCTATCCTATCTATCCTATCTATCCCATCTATCCTATCTATCCTATCTATCCTATCTATCCTATCTATCCTTTCTATCCTTTCTATCCTATCAATCCTATCGATCCTATCTATCCTACCGTAGATGGACGAATTATTCAAACCCTTGTAATCCAATAACCTCCCGCACCCCCAATTACAATGTTGTTTTTTTGGTTTGGTTCGCTCCTTCGAGTGGACGAAATAAATCAAACCCTAAGATCAGGAACAAAGATACGAAACCATAACATTGAAATTTGGGGGGACAGGGGGTAGTCTACAACTCATGGATGCGGGGTTTGAATAATTTATCCATCTACTGTCTCATGCGTTTACTTTCTCATCATGTTTTTGCATTTTTTCTGGCATATGTTGTTGCTAAGAACTCACAAATTATATTCTCCCAAAGTGTCACAATGAGCCCAAAAGCAAGCCCAGTGACAACGCCACAAAGGTGAATGATAAGGCCCATCATGAATCCTCGATGCATTCATTTTTTCCACAACTATGCATTGACAATACACAACCTGTCACCACCTGTTGTTTTTTAAGCAAAGAAGCCACCCCATGATTGAAAAGCAAAGCCAGTCACAATGCCACAAAAGTGGATGATGAGACCCACCATGTGTCCCTCAATAGCTTTATTTCTTCCATTTCTTTGCATTGACAAGACACCTGTCGTTTTTCAAAAAATAAGTCATCACATGATATCGCCATAATAGTGGATGATAAAACCCACTTCAGCTGGCCGTGTCGCGAAGGTCCTCCCACATGCTGTGCTTTTCCAGTTCCCATTCCGGCCACGCTTGCAACTGCCGTGTTTTTCCAGTTCCCTTTCCCGGGTGTGATTGAAAATGCCGTGTTTTTCCAGTTCCCTTTCCCGGGCGTGATTGAAAATGCTGTGTTTTTCCACTTCCTTTTCTTCAGCCTGTACGAAGCCCTGTGTTTTTCCAGTTCCCTTTCTCTTTCCCAGGTCCCTTCCAGAAAAATACATAAAAATACAGGAATTGCAATCATGCCTAAGGAAGGGAGTTGGAAAAGCACAGCAGTTGCAATCACGTCTAAGGAAAGGAAATGGAAGAAGGCCGGAACTGAACCAGCAAAGCGCGTAAAGACAACGTATCACGGAACAAAAAAAACAAACTACAAACTAGGAAAAATTACCCTTCACATTCTTTGCGCTCCTGCTGACCACCGCCCCCCGTACCGTAGATGGACGAATTATTCAAACCCTTGTAATCCAATAACCACCCGCACCCCCAATTACAATGTTGTTTTTTTGGTTTGGTTCGCTCCTTCGAATAGACGAAATAAATCAAACCCTAAGATCAGGAACAAAGATACGAAACCATAACGTTGAAATTTGGGGGGACAGGGGGTAGCATACAACTCATGGATGCGGGGTTTGAATAATTTGTCCATCTACTGTATCTATCCTATCCATCCTATCTATCCTATCTATCCTATCTATCCTGTCTATCCTGTCTATCCTGTCTATCCTGTCTATCCTGTCTATCCTGTGTATCCTGTGTATCCTGTGTATCCTGTGTATCCTGTGTATCCTGTGTATCCTGTCTATCCTGTCTATCCTGTCTATATTGTCTATCCTGTCTATCCTGTCTATCCTGTCTATGTTGTCTATCCTGTCTATCCTGTCTATGCTGTCTATCCTGTCTATCCTATCCTTTCCTATCCTATCCATCCTATCTATCCTATCTATCCTATCTATCCTATCTATCTGTCGGTCTGGCAATCTGTCTATCTTCTATCTATCTGTCTGTCTTACTGTCTGACAGCCTATCTATCTACCTGTTCGTCTGTCAGTCTGTCTGTCTGCTTGTCTGTCTGACAATCTATCTATCTGTCTGTCTGTCTGTCTGACTGTCTGGTAATCTATCTGGCTGTATGTCTACCTGACTGACTCTCTGTCTATCTATCTATCTATCTGTCTGTCTGTCTGCCTGCCCGTCTGTCTGTCTGTCTGTCTGTCTGCCTGTCTCTGTGTCTGTCTGTCTGTCTGTCTGCCTGCCTGCCTGCCTGCCTGCCTGCCTGCCTGCCTGCCTGTCTGTCTGTCTGTCTGTCTGTCTGTCTGACAATCTGTCTATCTATCCATCTGTGTGTTTATTTGTCTGCCTGTCTGTATCTCTGACAATCTATCTATCTATCTATCTGTCTGTCTGTTTGTCTGTCTGTCTGACTATCTTATCTATCTATCTGTCTGTCTGTCTGACTTACTTTCTGTCTGCCTGACTGACTGACTGTCTGTCTGTCTGACTGTCTGGTAATCTATCTGGCTGTATGTCTACCTGACTGACTCTCTGTCTATCTATCTATCTGTCTGTCTGTCTGCCTGCCTGCCTGCCTGTCTGTCTGTCTGTCTGCCTGCCTGTCTCTCTGCCTGCCTGCCTGCCTGCCTGCCTGGCTGGCTGGCTGGCTGGCTGGCTGGCTGGCTGGCTGTCTGTCTGTCTGTCTGTCTGTCTGTCTGTCTGTCTGACAATCTGTCTATCTATCCATCTGTGTGTCTATTTGTCTGCCTGTCTGTATCTCTGACAATCTATCTATCTATCTATCTGTCTGTCTGTTTGTCTGTCTGTCTGACTATCTTATCTATCTATCTATCTGTCTGTCTGTCTGACTTACTTTCTGTCTGACTGACTGACTGTCTGTCTGTCTGGCTGTCTGTCTGTCGGACTCTCTGACAATCGATCGATCTATCTATCTATCTATCTGTCTTTATGTCTGTCTGTCTGTCCACATATCCATCATATCGTCCAAAAGTAGTCCGAATGTGGTGTGCTTTGACGCTTTTGACTTCCAAGTGTCGCGCTTAAGCGGCGTGCCTATTTTTAAAGTTGCGACGTCCAAAACTGCTCCGAGCATGTGGTGTTTTGCCACTTTTGACTTCCAAAGTTGCTTCGTGCCGAGACAGCGTGTCAATTTTGAAGTTGCATCGTCCAAAACTGCTCCGAGCATGAGGTGTTTTGAGACTTTTGACTTCCAAATGTGCTTCGCGCCTAGGTGGCATGCCTATTTTCGAAGTTGCATCTTCCAAAACTGCTCAAGGCATGAGGTGTTTTGCCACTTTTGACTTCCAAATGTGCGTCGCGCCTAGGCGGCATGCCAATTTTCCAAGTTGCATCTCCAAAACTGCTCCGAGCATGAGGTGTTTTGCAAAATGTGCTTCGCGCCTAGGCGGCGTGCCAATTTTTGTCAGTCCTTCCGTCAAAGGGCTCCGTGCACGTCGCTTTAGCCAGCCTACCGTTCGAGCCATCCGGACGCACCATCCATTGAAAAACACATCATTTCGCGACTTTCCTAGCATTTCGCGCACTCAGATCTTCTTTCTTCTGACTGCTGTGATCTTCTGTCATCTGACTCTCTGTTCTCTGACTGTGCGCATTGGGCTGGTTGCATCTTTCTACAAGTCGGAAGTTAGACTTCTAAATTTCCTTCGAAAAGGGGTTCTTACTTCTCAATGGTGGGGCTGTGGATCAGCATTGTGGCTGCCGCTGTGCTGCCGCTGCTCATGCCTGTCTCCCTTCATGTTTGTCTCCCTTCTTTCATTGTCTCCTTTACGTACCAAAATAATTTTCCCAAAATAATTTTGGATATTTAGCTATTTCCAAGAGGTTCAAGATAGGGTCAAGCTTGCACCAAAATAATTTTCAATGGAAATTATTTCAAGTCAGACCCCGGTAAAATCATTTCAGCGTATAGATGTGAATTATTTTGATTTATTTTTTGGGATATTCCATCCCGTCAAAAAATACACTGGGATATCAACCAGGTTCTGGAATAAGAAGACATTTTGTTGAATAATTTTCCTAAGGGGTGGGTCTACGGATGTGCATGTTCGAGTCATAATCTAACCCGTCAATATAGTTTTGAAATAATTTCGTATAAACTTCAAGTGGTCGGGAAACAACCTATAAGACCTTCCCCCCTTGGGAATTCCCTTCAATCATGTTCAATTATTATCTTCATCACTGAATCTTTCCTACATATTTCCAATTTTTTCATACTTCTCGCGGATTTCCCATATTCCCTTCATTTCCTGTCAAAAAAATCTCGGTGGGAATGAGTGGGAAAGGGCAAGCATTCGGTTTTTATATATAGGTTTTTGAGTTTTTTCCCAGCCTCTGGGCGAGTTGGGTCCTTCTGGCAGCTGTTCACTTTGGTTTTTTGAGAAGTGCAGGGCATCTCCAGTTCCCCTAGATTACTTTCTCCCCTTGAAAAATCCCATGGAATAGTATTCAACCTGGCCCTTTCCTGTAGTGGTTTCCCCTTCCATATTTCCCCTTATTTCTCCCATATCATATTCCTTTCATTTGCCTCCAAAGAACGATGGTAAGCATTTGGTCTTTATATGCTTTTGAGTTTTTTCCAGCTTCTGGGCAAGTTGGATGGTCCTGGCAGCTGCCCGCTTTGATTTTTGAGGAGTGCAGGGCATCTCCAATACCCCTAGAATAATTTCTTAAAGAACGTTTCTTGGTTGCGGGTTGCAATATTTGATGTGTTCTTGGTACAATTTAAATTGAAGGGAGATTCTGAGATGACTAGCAGGGAGCACACATGAAATAGGATCTTTGAATTTATTTGCGCTTCCGGATTTGCAACGCATCGATCCTAAAAAACAACACGAAGCAACTTAAAAAAACAAAACGCCTTTGCAAAACCAACAGTGTGCAGGATTTCCTGACGATGTACTTTGTGATTTTCAATTCTGATGCGGTAGGCTACGCAATGCTATGCATTCCCTTTTGTCGCTAGATTTTCTGATGTATATTGAGGGGGCATTCTCTGAAGGCATCCCTCATATTTCAAAACATGTTTTAAACATTGAGTTGGAGTGGAAGGGGGGTGGAGAACACTTGTCGTCGAAGCTTGACATGTGGCAACCCCTTCAAAATAGTTATGTGAAAGGAGATCAAAATATATAGTTTAAAAATAATAGCATTCTAGGGAATCACTGGGGAAAGACATTTTGAGGGGGGCTAAGAGAAATTATTTCCAGGTGGTCCCGCGTCAAGTCGATGAATCGAACGTACGTCAAGCCCCTTGAAATAACTATGCCTTATTATTTTAAGGGGGAGGGGGGGTAACTAAGGTAGGGATGCTGCTGCTGCTGCTGTTGCTGCTGCTCGTGCCCTTCATACTTGCTTCCCTTCATTCATCCTTGTGCTTGTCTCCCTTGTGGCTCTGGATCCACGCCTCGCTGCTGCTGGGACTGGTCTGAAACCCTTTAGACGCCCCATCTGAGCCTCTGATTGCCACTTGCTGCTGACCCCTCTATGCGAGGAGCCCAAAGATTCTTTCAGTAATCAAGTGTGCACATGTTGCCACCATGCACGTGGGATTCAAGGTGAGCCACTTAAATTAAAAAGTTGCGAAGTACTTTCTTATGCCATGCTTGCATTCTAAGCTTTTTCCCGGTACACCGGCTATCTGGGGTCTATGCTGGTGTAATATCTCAGTTTGTCATCATGTTGGACGAGAATCTCCAACATTTTCATTTTCATACAAGTTCGATATCCGGGAACGTCGAAGGGATCTCCGTGCACAAACAGATACGGGTGGTCATGTTGACTTTGCAATGCTGTAGGTGCCACCTGGACTGGAAGTGTTTGTGAAGATTGCGCAGGCTGGCGCCAAGCCCTTTGGGAAGCTTGGAATTGATTCAGGCTTATCCTTGTTTCAGTCATTCGTTCAAAACCGGAATCCCAATCAAGCCGGTCGTTCTACTTTTTGGGGTTCGAATGGTACAAACTTCTTGAAAGCACAAAAACACAGACAGACGGTCTTGCAGACAAAGGGACAGAAACGGAAGAATCTCTATTCTGAGCGTCCGAAAAGTATGTGGTGAACCCTAGTCAGCAAGGACAGGAATGCATCAATGAAAATCATCCCCTCAGTGGATTCCCTCGCTGAAACAGTTCGTATGTGACAGCCTACATGGCGAGACCAAGGGTCTGGCAGTGTGCGGCGTTTTCGCATTCTTGACCTTGGCCTACTACCTGACCTCATCCAAGGCTCCCTCACGGTGCTGCTGTGAAATTTGCCAGTCTTCTAGTGCTGATGCGAGCTGTGCCAATCAAGCTTTCACTGGGGGCATGTGTGAATTTCAGGTTTGGATGCCATGATATGTCGACATTTGAACAACTCATGGACATGTGAAGAGTAATGTATGATACTATTTGCATGGTTCAAACGCAGCATGCAGGTCACGGCAAAAGCTACTGTGCTTTTTGCAACAACGGCTTCCTTCGGCATGTTGGTTATGTCGATGCAGAATTTGG
>Ga0126342_10021583_pt1 | contig 10715 bp, 10 predicted proteins | sample Cyp1metagenome_FD_92528 | JGI IMG/M metagenome (GOLD analysis project Ga0126342, IMG submission 92528) | Coral microbial communities from Lord Howe Island, Old Settlement Bay, Australia - Cyphastrea 1 metagenome | ecosystem: Host-associated > Invertebrates > Cnidaria > Coral ... | reverse complement strand
TTTTACTCTCTCCTCACCCTTGGAGATTTTGCTATCTCCTCGCCCCAGCAAAAGCTTGACATCGCTGGCGGTTGCACGGCAACTTCACCATACATAACATCAAAGAAACTATGATCAAAAGGCCGGCTACATAAAAAAGTTTAAAAGTTAGGTCTTGGACTGCTAAGTGTGTGTAGTAATTAACTACTATACTAATACTGATACTGTATAGTCTATATCCGCATGCCCATAGTAACGGGTTCGTTGCGGCATTGCAGGGAGTGAATTCGGACGTTTAGTCCAGACCAATAAATTTGCCAAAATCGTTATCACGCATTTTTGTACAGAGATTGTAGAACGAAATTGGCAATTTTGGTCGTGCGCTGTAATCCATACAAGCGCTTGCTGTACAGAACTCTGTACCAAAACTTTGGGCAATGGCAATGGCTTTACATAGACCAGGGGGGTATTCCTTTAATGGCGCAGTATTGAAATGCCCCTTGCTGTCTTTGCCAGTCGTTTCACCATACATCAACTTGGAACAAAGCATGCCCTTGTGGAGATTCGATTCCAAAGTCTGCAGGCGGAGAACCAAGAGTGTGGTGGGTTTTGGACTGGGTGCGCCAAATAGCCCTTGGGATAGGTGAACTAAGCACATGCCTGGAAACTGGAGTAGCATCCTGAGCGCAGGTAGGCGCCAAATGCTGACAACAGTCTCATCATCAATGTCTTTTGGATGTTCAAGAATTCCAGATTCGCTATACATCGCAAGTGCCAACAATCAAGGGCGAAGGATGGTCACTTGATGCAGCTCACCTTTGCGTAACTCATTGATTCCCCAGGGTGCGTCTGGCGTTCTGATGACACGAGGTCCATGTTGATCAGCTATTTGCACAGCACGGACTCTACTCCAAGTATTACAAGGTGGTCCAGCCAGGAAGCCAGCTACGTGACCCATGCGGATATAATGAACCCACATGGCACGCGTGTCCTCTCGGGCAATGTCCCCGTGAATTGGGTCAATGACAATGTCGATCGAAACCGTCATAACAACGCAACCTTCAGTTTGTGTGGAAATCATGTCAAGATACCATTCTACGTCTCCGCATCGTCTGCGACCTGCAAATGCGTGAAGTAAAACTTTTTGACGCGTCAATGACTGTGGAAGGGGCTGCACATGCATCCATGACTCTGGAGGCGAAGTGGCGAGGTCTGCGCACCAATTTTCCCAGTCACATAAATTGGCCGGTGAGTGGGTGACCACAGCAGCTTGAGAATCCCTGAGAAAATCCCAATTGCAAACTCGTGTCATCTGTTTGATGCAATGCAAAACCTCGTCATGCGACCAAACCAAAACGTCTGCATCAGTGATGGTAAATTGATCACAAAAGGTCTCGAATGTCAGGTGGCATTGTGTCCAGCTGATGGGATAGTTGCTTATGAACTCGCGCACATAGTCCAACAGCGCAACTTCTTGGGAGCCATCAACCAAGTGCATATAGAGGGCCTCAAAGAACTGGATGTCGTAGGGCTCCCACCCATTCTGAACAGGTTGCGGCAGCTGCGGACCCTGTGCCTGCAGCAGAGGTAGTGCGCCATCCTGAACTTCGATCAGTTCCCGGTCTCCCTGAGAGCCAATACCCGGGGTTGGTTGGTAATGCAACCTTCTAGCACGCAAAAATGTTTCTGCAACGCTCAGTGTTCCTGAGATGAGCCAAAACCTTGGAGTGCGTGCGATATTCACGCAGGCAGTTTGGACATTGTGTCCCATCGAAAAGAAAGCGTTCTTTGGCAATCACCCCATGGGCGCGGCACATGTGAACACATTCACCGGCGAAGGAGGCAAAGTTTAGCCTACACTGCATGCAACCAAAACTTCGATCAGTCTCCATGGCATGTGCTCTGATGTCCTGTGAGGGGATCTGGTCAACCCACTTCTCCTGATGCAGGAGATGCCCGATCCGCATATGCAATTCAAGGGCGTGGAACTCCTTCTTCCTTTGGAGGCATGCATGCTGGATGCCCCTTCTAATGAGCTTCTTCCAGAAGACATTGTGGTGCACAATGATGTCTTACCACTGTAAGAAATGAATCGTCGGATCAGCAAGACGGGCAGAAGTGCCAATCTGCTGCCACAACCAGTGCAAGTCATCACGAAGCAATTCCATCCATGCCATGTCCTCCTGCAGCAAGCCCCAATGGGCATGAAAGCGGCAGTTATGAAGAGTTCCAAAGTAGCGTAAACGTGCACGCCTCAGTAACTCAGTGGGTTCTGGCATGTTGGTCTGCACCAAAATCTCCAAGTCAGTCGAATGTGCATCATGTGGGGCGCCAAGCAATCGCCCAAACAAACGCATGACACCATTATCAATTTGCAGGCGACACTGGTTCGTGGGAAATATAGCCTATACATATATATATATATATATTAGTTGATATATAAACCATAGTAACTAATATAGAGATACATCTACCCAATCAACCCAAAAATGAATTTGGAGTTTGCCAAACCCAGCAACATAGCTAACGAACTGCGCCTGTGCAAGTTGGGATGGAAATCGCTAGCCTGAAATAAGGATAAGCTGATAATAGTTATCCCAGCTAAGTGGTTATTATATGGTTTATATATGGTTATTATAATTTATTATATGGTTATTATATGGTTAATATATGGTTAATATATGGTTATTATATGGTTAATGATGGTTAATAATGACCTGGTTGGTGATGACTTAACCATCTTGAAAAATATGAAAGTCAATGGGAAGGATGACATTCCATATATGAAATGGAAAAAAAACATGTTTGAAACCACCAACCAGTAATATTCCAGTTGTCCATTAGTAAGTTTAGGTATACCTATAACCTATTCCATCATGGTAAGTATGTAGTATAGTACAGCTATAGGCTATAGGTTAGATGTACTGTAAATAGATTAAAATTTACTATTGGAAGTAAATGCAAGTTAGTTGTGGGTAGTACTATTTCCGTCATGGAAAACAAACATTATATTCCATTATATAATAAGTCTTGTACCCAAGCATAATAGAAATATAATGATTACAATGGATTTCACATAAGCCATGCAATCGGACATATTTGGTGCCCTAGTTATGTCATGTAGCTAAGTTGGCTAAAAGCTTAAAAAAACTAGATGAACTCTTGCGTTTATGGTGGATACATCTAGAGATGGGTGAACACAAACAAATTTGTAACTGAATCAGTGGCTCTGTTCAACAGAAACATGTCCGTTAACAGAAAGTGTTCACAGGTACTCGATTCAGTGAATGAAGGAACTGGTTTGGGGTGTATACTTCAAGGTAAATGCCAGTGCTAAAGGTGCTAAAGTAAGAGGAAATGGTTGGGATAACTATCACGACTACAAGGAACTGGTTTGAAGTATAACTGCTGACTTGGTTTCAGTAATTGTTGCAGGGAGGCTCTGGTAACTGGGGTATAATTATATATAATTCAAGAACAAATCCAGTCATAAATGGGGAAGCCATTCACAGACCACCTATAGCCAAGTCGATGGAATCACCAAACATGTCCATTGATTGACGATTTGGCGCAAAACAAAACAAACATAAATACCGTAGAATAAGAATGTTTAATTTCCTCCCATCTTCATTGGGAAACCAAAGAGTTCTATGTCATATGTGCGGTCATTTGACATTGTACTACTGTGGTATCGTCATCCCATACTTAGAATCCTCATCATAACTTCTGATTGGTATGTAAATGCTTATGGATTGGTGACCATCCCCATAATATGAGCAATTTACCCCAAGTTCTGACCATGGATTCCTTAAAGCGGACATCCGGACAGGCTGAGAAACTGCTGGAAACACGAACTGCAGCATGTCGAAAATCGTGGTGCTGTTGTTGATGGCGTCCGCGCCAAAATTAATCAGCTCGCCCGCCTGGTCTCAGCAACTTGGAGGATCATCTCACGAATGGTGGTGAATTTCACCACGAATTTATAATCCAGCTAGATCAATGGGAGAACTCCCCTTAGAGGATTTAGACCCTTCCATCTTTGACAAACACCTATCATATATCATATATATATATATATGTATATATATATATGTATATATATATATATGTATATATATGTATATATATATGTATATATATGTATATGTATATATATATATATGTATATATACTGTATATATATATATGTATGTCAATTCACTTTGGACGTGTCGCAAGCCGGACCTCCGAACCAACTCATGTGATCTATTTTACATGTGCACATGGGCATGATTCATATCGCAAAATGGGAGGTGTCCTAAAATGGGGGTACCCCCAAATCATCAAAAAAATGACCATGTTAGTGTTGAAACCAATGGTGACTTGGGGATCCTCCATTTTAAGATACCCCCAAATCACCGTTTCAATGGGAAAAATGAGGAGCAACTCATTGTGGGCAGCTATAACAGCTGTCGGCCCCTTTTCGCTGCGCACCTGCACACCACAAATGTGAACACCAAGGACCCTGCCGTGCGGCCGGTCCTTAGAGCCACTGATCCGGCTGGGTTATCGATCCGTTCGACTTGGATGTGCATCCGAATGGATGTTGCTACCCTCTGGTAAACATACAAAAGACTATGGAAAGATCCACCATTTTTAATGGGAAAACTCACTATAAATGGCCATTTTCAATAGCTATGTAATTAAACGTTTACCAGAGGGTACTGCAGGCCTGTTTTCCTTCTGCTACATATTTTTCTGACAAATCACGACTCGATTTTGCCAAGACTCGTAGATCATCTTCAGAAAACCCTCTTCTCCGCTCACAATGCCCCGAACAGCTCGGTGATAATCCATGCGAACAACTCCAAAGTCGAGCTCCTTCTGCTGTGCTTCTTGTTCATTCAGACCCACCCAAGCCACCTAGCGCTGAACGTGGGGCAGGAGAAACCAGAATTCGTATCAAAAAATGCTGCAGTAATCAGGGAAATCTCAGGGAAACCCCCAAAAAATCATCCACCATTGAGACCCACCATTGATCCACATTGATCTACAAAAAACCATCCACCAGGGGATCTAGTCAAATCATCCATCCACCATTGATCCAACCCAAAAAAACTGCAGTTCTTTCAACCCCGTTCATGTCGGCCCAACTCAGACTGCCTCTGGGATGGTCCACACAATGTAAGGCTTCGCCTGCGGCAGCTGATATGCATTGATTGGGATGAGACCAGCTTCAAGACGCTGCCCCGCAAAAACATGTCTAGTCATGTCCTACAAACAGCCCCAAGGTCACGGTCGGTGTCTCCCAGGCCTCCTTGTCCTTCAGGGTGTACATCCCGCTGCCAAACATCTTCCTTAGTTTCACACATGTGCTTCTCAGATCTTCTTCGAATCAATAGAGGCGGACCTTCCAGGAAGCAACGAACAGTGATACCAACTGACACCAACAAATCCCTAGCCCAACCGCAGTTGAACGTAGTTACCATCCCATGAAAAATGCATCTCGTAGTGAAAGCGTGAAAAACACACTCTTATCATTAAGTATACGACTATAAGAGAACTCACTTATTTTTTAACAGGAAACCTTGGTTTTAAAAAACGACATGTAGGGGTTTCATGTCTATGTTCCCTTCAACCAGGGCTGCCAAGGTTCCGCACTGCACGCACGGCTTGTGCTTGTCCCAGGGTGGCCAGGTTGCCACCAGCGCAGTCGCCCACGGCAAAGATCTGCCCCACGCCGGTGAATTGATTCCTCAAAGGGCACCAAAAACCATGATGGCGTACTTGGTGGCTCATCCCACTTAGTAAGTAGGTTATAACCCCAGTTATAAGTGGATTAACCCTACTTATCCCATTTATAACTGGGTTTATAACCTACTTACTAAGTGGGATGAGCCACCAAGTATGGAGGCGTACCCCATGGATGGTTTATATATTCTTTATTTATAATGGATGATTTGGAGCTAGCCCCTATTTTTGGAAACCTCCATATCTTCAACTGAAAATTCTTATCACGGCTGTGGCGAATCCCACCAAGCAACTCGTCGACTCGAATCATCTTTCCACGGCCCAATTTCACTCCAACGGCCTGCAAACGCGCGCGAAAGAGGAAAGATCTGTACAATTTCACTTGTATAGATACTTTATATATATATATACATAATTAAATATATGTATCAGATTTATATAAGTATGTTTAATACATTTATATAATCTATAATTAAACTATAACTATAGACCATATGCCATTGCATGGTCTTTTTTCAGGGATTGGACAGCGGCACCTCCAGGTTCAGGCCATCCACCGCGCCACTGCGACCAGTGGCGGAGAGGAAACAATCGCATTGCAGTTTCTGCCCTTCCAGCTCAACCTCGTGCGGGTGCTCCAGTGCTCCCATGCTGAGCGTTGTTGTTTTTTGGGTTCGACCAGTTCGACCCAACGAAAAGGTGACACTAAGAAGTATTTCCGAATCTCCGTCAACAAGATGTAAGTTGCATGGTTTATAACAGTTGGCTAAGTTGATTTATAATTAATGGTTCAGCAGGGGTTGAGGTAGATATACGTATTGACATAGTTCATGGGGTGATCAACCAACTTAGCTGGCTAGGACAACCCTGGTGCCATCAGTTCTGATGGCATAACTGTTGGGGTAAAATGATGGTCATTGGAGAAACAGATCCTATTTAAGTGGGTTCAATTTTGTTTGGGCATGATGATGATGAAGATGATGATGATGATGATTATGATGATGACGATGACGATGACGATGATGATGATGATGACGATGACAATAACAGGAGAAACAACCATACTATTTAATATATTATATATATATATCCATATCTATTTATTGGGTTCACTTTTTTCGTTTAATACCCTGGTATCGCCGGTTGCTGGACTCAGATCTTGCTCCAAGCAGCGACCAGCACCGGATGACCACGTGTGCCTTGGGTTGCCGAGAAATGATCAGCTTATTTGGTTCATATAGATACTGGTTGGTGGTTTTAACCATCTTGAAAAATATTAAAGTCAATGGGAAGGATGACATCCCATATATGAAATGGAAAAAAATGATCCAAACCACCAACCAGGATATATAGTGATATCTCTGGTCATATGACATATATCATCATTAATTTCATTACTGGTTCATCAATAATGGTTGGAGTTTTGCAGCTTGGAGCCAAGATGTCCTCAGTGCCCCAAACAGAACACCAAGACACCGCCTTTACCTCGAACGATGCGCTTAATTGCTGTCTTCAATAACAATTCCACCTGGGACGATATGGCAAGCACCAAAGCCAAAGTGTCGCGGTAAATCCCATTTTTTTAAAAAGCTGGTTTGTCTCCATCCAACTACACTATCCACCAAATAAACCTCAGTTACTACAAGCATCTATAAGGTCAGCTATACTGAGACTGTATAACTTAGCAAACAGGACGAACCGATCGAAAAAAAAGAAAGTCGCCTGGTTGGCCGCGAGCTCCGCCAAGAGGGCAGCTTGCAAATCACAATCCAGCATCTGCAGCACTTTGTCCATAAACTCCACCACAATCACCTGTTATATGGATTTATATTTGTATGGTGTTAATCATACATGTATATATACATTGAATGGGGAAAGACTATTAACATTTATCATGTATATTAATTAACATTTTTATATCTATTAAAACTTATATTAACATTTGTAGTAACATTTATGTACATGCTACATACTATTTGTTGATGGGGAAAGAATGGGATGCGACCGAAAGTATGAAATCTGTGACCTGGTGAATACAGTATTTGAACAAAAAACAAGCATCATGGAGATACGTTTGAGGATCTTCATGAGGATCTAAAAATAGGTGTGACCAACAGGATGAAATGGGTCGTTTCTATGGGTCAAAGTCCCAAGTCATAGTAGGTGCATAGCCTTCGTGCCCATCTTGGCAAAGATGTTGGCATACTCCAGGCCTGCGAACGACTTTGCTATGGCTTCGATGATCGAAGGCCCCCGTTATTTTAGGATATGGAACATGGAACATGGTTCAATTGCTGATTTTCTAAAAAAATGACACATGTGTTTATATACTGTAGATGTTTCTTCATGGGTTCATATTGGGTCCATATTGGTGCCTGCTTCTTGAGCCCCATGTCTCATCAACCAGGTCCATCAGCCAGGCCGACGGTCCCGCAACGGTCGTGCAGTGCCTATGATTCCACCACCCTGGACCACCATCTTCTTCGGGATGTAGTCGATCTCCGCCAGGGTATCCGAGTCATACACACCTGTGCCCAGGCCATGACTCGCCATTAAAATTCACTGACACGACAACGCATGGATACGGGAAACAAAAACAATCGGACAATGACACAGGATCGCAAATGAGCTTGAATCAAAACTCTTTCTGGGTTCAATTCTCACATCAAGGATTGGATGTGCAAAGATTTTCAACCAACATGCTGCTTGGTGCACATTCTGGTTTCAGCATGTCTAACAAATAGGAGCCTAGGTCAACAAGTTTGGTATCATTTCAACGCTCCATTTTTGTTGCATCCCATCTGTTTGATTTGTTTGACCCTAATCCTCTATGGCTGAAGATTAAAACCCTTGTACCCTCGTTTGTGCCCTGATGCAGCTGGGAAATCCCCAAGTGGCACAACTCATCCACGTACCCCGTTTGTGTAGGGTATTTCAACCCCTTCATATCATCCCCCGCTGGTAATCAAACATTGCAGTGGAACATATTTTTCTCTTTGCTGCCTATTAAAAAAAACAATTTATCAACATTTTCAGAAGTTTTCCCATTAATTACCAGAGGCTACATCATGTCAACCATCCACCATGTTCCATTTCGCTTTACCCCGGGCCCAACCACACCTGGCAGGTCAAAGGGCACCATCGGCAGGCGGTTGGCCCGCGACCCGGTGGCCACGATTGACCCCGAGGTCTTCAGCACTTGGGTGCCACCGAAGTCATCGGTGAAGCGAATGGTGGAAGGATCCTTTCCGGCCACCGCGGTGGAAAAAAAGGGTGGCCACGGTGGGAACAAGCGACCGGGCTGTTGGTGAGGTTTAATAACGGTTAATGTCGGACAAAAAAGAGGTGAGTCACTTCACCGTACTTCATCCGGAAATGGGACCTTAGGGTGAAACATACTGGAATTATGAATCCATGTATTATTCACCACTAGCTGAACAGTGATGAGATACACATTTGCATGAAGATGCAGGGATGGTCAAAAAATTATGGGAGAACATGTTTTGGCTGGACACCAACTTCACAAAAACTCACAAGTAAGTTAGTAAGGCAAAACAAAACAAAACAACGGAACAAACATGTCTAGTAAATGTTGCAATTTCTGATATTTGTTGCCATTCTTATTTCTGGAACATCATGAGACCCCCATGCTCATGCTCTCTTCCCATCAGTGCGCCCAGTGAGGGTCAACCTTGAAACGATGGTAAATCTTTGATCTCTTTCAACCTGTCAAAAAGCCGCTAAAAATGCAGTGAATGTCACCCCATCTCTCCATATCCATCCCATCCGCGGAGGTTCTTAAAACGGAAATCCCCAAGTCACCATAGGTGTCAATACTAAGTCATGGTCATCCATGACTTGGATGACTTGGGGGTACCCCCATACCTCCATATATCCCGTAGTCACAACCCCGGCATGGCCCCCCTATCGCCAGCCAATCTACGAGGAAACTGCCGGAGCCCCGCAGGATCGTCACGTGGAAGGTGCGCAAGAGCCGCGCAGCATTGGCCTCAGCATCGGAGACCACGCGTTCGATGAGGGTGCGAATCTCCGGCCACGTGACCTGGGGCAGGGACTCGCTCAAGACTCCATCATATCCATTTGGACACCTGCCCTGCATTGAACCCTCATCATATGGGCCCAAAATGGATGGTTTATAAATGGAAAATCCTACCAGTAGTACCGCACAAGGCGGTGGCGGAAGTTTCAAGAATAGGAATCGAGGAATCCTATAGGAGAGATTGGTTGTTGTGAATCACGGATGGCTGAAAGATGGTTGGAGCTGTGTTTTTTGGAGTGGTTGCAATGGTTGCTGTGGTCACCTGGTCGGTCACCTCACCCACAACTGCTGGATGTAGTGTGGTGTAGCGCAGCTGTAGTTGTAGTTAGCTGTAGTGTAGTGGAGTTGTAGTTGTGGTGTGGTGTAATTAGTGTAGTGTAGTTGCAGTTGCATTTGTGGTGGTATAAAGGGTGTAGTGTAATGTAATGTAATGTAGGGTAGTGTAGTGTAGTGTATCTAATTGAGTGTAGTGTAGTGTAGTGTGGTGTGGTGTAGCGTGGCGTGGTGTAGTGTGGCGTAGTGTAGTGTAGAGTAGTGCAGTGCAGTGCAGTGTAGTGCAGTGCAGTGCAATGTAGTAGTGTAGTGTAGTGTAGGGCAGTGCAGTGCAGTGTAGTGTAGTGTAGTGTAGTGTAATGCAATTAGTGTAGTGTAATTGTAGTTGTACGTAGTTGTAGCGTAGTGTAGCGTTATGTAACGTATTGTAATTGTAGTTGTAGTCGTAGTTGTAGTTGGTGTAGTGTAGTGTCGCGTGGTGTGGTGTAGCGTAGTGTAATGTAATTAGTGTAGTGTAATGTAATGTAGTTGCAGTTGTAGTTGTAGTTGTAGTTGTAGTGTAGTGTCATTCAGTGTAGTGTAGTCTAGTGGAGTGGAGTGTAGTGTAATTAGTGTAGTGTAGTGTAGCATAGTGTCATGCAGCATTGTTGTGGTTGTAGTTGTAGTTGTAGTT
>Ga0126342_10021582_pt1 | contig 10715 bp, 13 predicted proteins | sample Cyp1metagenome_FD_92528 | JGI IMG/M metagenome (GOLD analysis project Ga0126342, IMG submission 92528) | Coral microbial communities from Lord Howe Island, Old Settlement Bay, Australia - Cyphastrea 1 metagenome | ecosystem: Host-associated > Invertebrates > Cnidaria > Coral ... | reverse complement strand
TAACGGGGGTGGGAGTTTAATATTCCCTAATACCCTTGTTGATCTTCCCAATTGAATGTAAAGTTTAACGGGCCTGGGCGTAGTAGTAGTAGTAGTAGTAGTAGTAGTAGTAGTAGTAGTAGTCCTCATAGTAGTAGTAGTAGTCCTCATAGTAGTAGTAGTAGTAGTAGTAGTAGTCGTAGTAGTAGTAGTAAGTAGTAGTAGTAAGTAGTAGTAGTAGTAGTAGTAGTAGTAGGAGTAGTAGGAGTAGTAGGAGTAGTAGTAGTAGTAGGAGTAGTAGTAGTAGTCGTAGTAGTAGTAGTAGTGGTAGTGGTATAGTGGTAGTAGTCGTCATAGTAGTAGTAGTCGTCATAGTAGTAGTAGTCGTAGTAGTAGTAGTCGTCGTCGTCGTCGGCGTGCTTGCGTTACAAACAGTCGCACCTTCTCTTGCCTCTCCCTCATGTCTTTTCCCCCCCTACCTTTCGTCCCCCCCCTCTCAAGTTGTATCCCCATGAGATTTTCAAGCCCATAGTTGATGAAACCCCCATTTTCCCTGGTCATGGTTGAGTACATTGAGAAGAGTCCCACAGCAACAAAGGCAAAAAAAAACAACAAACAACAGCCAACAGCCAGTCATGATGTGATGTTTGGCTCCTAGGATGCCTGCAAAGTGCTGCCCCAGACTTAGATAAAGTAATTCCAGAAAAACAACATTAATATACATTAATTCATGATGGATTAATGGATGTTAATGGTAGATTTCTACATACATCGAACAAGCGAAAATTGTGTCTGAAAAACCAATGATCATCCCGTTAGACCAAACTGGATTGATCATAACCCATGGAATTTCTAAGAAGCTCTTATGATATGGATAGACTAATGGGTATTTAATGGGGATATATACTAAACAATGGATTTTTCTGGGGAATAATATATATAATATGGGTACCCTCTGGTAAACTAACCTAACAGTTTGCTATGGAAGCCATGGCCCATAGAAATAGATGGTTTACCGAACTTAAAATTGGTGATTTTCTATAGCTATGTTAAATTACCAGAGGGTACCATTATTTTGTTCATCATAAATCATAAACCATTGATAACCATCCCATTATATTCCAGTAACTTTCTGCGACCTCATTGTAATGCGCAGCATAGCCATATTTCAGATAAGTGAATTACTATAATTTGCCCAGATATATTGTAACATCATTCAAAGATTTTGGATTTGATGGGATTTTTTTAAAAAAAATATAATTCCATCATTCCCATAATTATATCTATGGAATTTACCCTCTGGTAAACTAACATAGCTATTGAAAATGGCCATTTATAGTGGATTTACCCATGAAAAATTGTGATTTTCCATAGTTATGTTAGTTTACCAGAGGGTATAAGGACCCCCCATGATGGTAGCCCAGGGGCCCATGTTCCACCGAAACAGTGCCAGGTCTCTCCATCAAGATCAAGGAGAGGTACTCGGTGGAAGTCACGCAGGGAATTTTCGCCCCGTTTCTGCAGTCATCAATGGATGGTTTTTGTTATGGAAAAACCATAAAAAAACGGATGATTTTTTGGGTGTAGCCACATTTATTTGGAAACCTCCAAATGGTTATAAAGGATTTTAAATGGTTATTAATGATTTTAAATGGTTATAACTGACTTATAACTGGCAAAGGGCAATAACTGTAGGTTGAAAGGAAGTACGCACCATCTGGTAATCAATCCGAATGCTCCAAGAAGTTCAATGACAGTACAACGGAAGTTCACCCCCAATTTACCCTCTGGTAATCGAACATGGCCGATGGTCCAGCTGATGACAGCTGCAGACGACGTTGATCCCATGGTTTTTTCCACAGACGTGTTTTTTATCACCCTGTAATAAAATCCATGAATTATATTATCCCATTGTAGGCTCATTAATAATCCAGTTGTTATAGGTTTACGACTCCAGTAGCTAGGGACTATCGTAAATGTCTCAAACTAGTTTCATTCGGGTGAAAAACCAATACAAAATCATGATGGAGCATCACCAATGATCATCCCATTGCAATAAATCCCATTTTATATTGTCATTATTATATGTTACTGTATCCATGGAATTTATAGGGAACCCCAATGGCCAATGATGGTTCCCCTATTTCCAATTCCAGTATTATCATTGTGATAATAACCATAAACACACACTAACCCCATTGTAATCCAAATTTGTACAACACCATCAGAATCCCATTATCATCCTATTACAATCACGTAATGATCCCATTCTTATAACATCTTGATATCCTCATATTACAATATAGACACCGATCGAAATTATAGTGGGATACAATCATTTTGAATATCAATATAATATTATTATCAGTGTGATGAAAATGTTCGGATCAAAATCATTTGCTATAGAAGCTAATATCTATTTCCATTTTGATTATATTTGTCATTGGATTAAATCACTAGTCTCTACTAACAAATGTATTTCCATTATTTTGTCAATCATCATAGTAACGTTAATACCTGCTAACTATAATACCATGATAAAAACCCGTAAATTATAGAAACTTATATATGTTTCCATTTTGATTGAAATACATGGAAACAAAAAAACATTCTTATCATATCCTATGATACCACCTACAAACTAATACCAATGATTTTCAACATCTATTGATGGACATCAAAAGTTCGGATATACTAACGTAACATGTCTACAAACACTAATGGAATACTAGAAGGGCCATAACTGTAATTGGAATAATTTTTATATATCCCTTAATAATGACTGGATATATTATAAACACTCATTGGATATACTAACTGATGATAATTCCAGTTAGTATATATAATTCACTGAGTTAGTTTAATTCCACTGATGATAATTCCACTGATGATATCATTCTGATGATAATTATCATATACACTCATAATGATCACTCATATCATAATGTTACTTGGAACTTTCTGATGATAATTCCACTACTCGGTTAGCGCCAGGACGAAGAGATGCAACTCCTGGCCGATGCCTTGCACCCCACCGCGCCCATCCTACCAGCTGTGGTGCCACCCCCGATGCCAGGCACGGGAACGCGTGGGGTTTCCCGATGGGAACTGCAAGGCCCAGGCCCCAACGGATGGGGATGGCAACGAGCGAAAAGTGCAGTTTAATAATTGTACAAACATTATTCAAAATTCAAAGCTCTGTTTTTTTTTTGGTTTATAAGTTGTTTTACTAGGGTTTAGGGATCTTGACCAGAAAAATGGGGCCTGAGTAGCAAGACTTAAGGGATGTTTTGAGATTTTACTAGTGAACGTGGTGTTTTAAATGTTGTTCAATCATTGGCACTAGTGCCAACTCGGCCACACCTTCAAACCTTGCCGCAAACAAACACACGTTTGATATCCAGAACTTGACGGCGTGCTCGATCAAGAGTCCGAGAATATACATATATATATATATACATATTTATATATATATATATGCATATAATATATGAACATAGAAATGTATGTATTTGTGTATATAAATAAATATATATATCTCTGTAATATGATACATGCAAGGTATGTATTCACCATTTACAAGTCCGAGGACCCCTACATGTTGCCAGGTCAGCCAGCCGCACCACCAGCGCCCGAAGGGGAACAGGCCCCTTTTATGATGTCGTGGGAAGAGACAGCCAAGATAGACACCAAATATGGTGATATGTTGGGATACTGTATATTACACATAATATATATATACATATATATATATATATAATGAGATATTAGTGGAATCTAATGACAATCAATGAAGGGCCCCCCTAGATAGATAAGTTGGTGAGCAGTTTACTCCAATAACTATGGTTTATGATACATATAAATATAGTATTCATGTGGTTTCTACACCAACAAACATAACTGGGGAGCGCCACATTGTAGGATTGAAAAAGTTGAGCGAATTGAGAGAATGCAGGAAAAACTTAGGAAAATGGTTTCTATAAATAATTGGGTTAAACATTGTTGAGGGCTAAAATAAGATGATTTTCCAGTTTTTATTGGAAATACGGGTATCTAAACAATTACATTTCGATTTATGTTCTCACCAACAAGAATCCGAGTTTATTTCGAACCGATTCAACATGATTTAACCTTTATATTTGCCGTAGTATGCCGGGCGTCGGGAACCTTGAACAAATCGCCAAAAAAACAAAGAAACATCAATGGTTTAACCACATCAATGAGGTTTGCTGTATTTTTGCCGACCTAAGCAGATGTTTAAACGGCATTTTGTGGGATATGAAAAAAACTGCTTGGTGATTCCGTCATTGGAAACGAGAGATGTTTGTCATTTCATGTTTGTTGTTTACACATCCCACTTTTGGGCAACCACTTGCCTGACCTCTGAATCCATGTGGGCAAAACATACATCTCTAGTAGATAATTAAAGTGGACAGAAACAAGAAATTATATCTCAGGTTTGGGGCTATGGTTGATTGAATATGAGCCCATAAATGTAGTTTGAAATGAAACTTAATGACACAAAAAATGGATTTCACCCATTGAAATGAGGATAGACTCAGCAAATTAGGAGATATCGAAAGACTTGGTAGCAACTTGCTGGACACTTAGGATTTCGGCTGGTTGATGATGAGATTAGATCCAGACTGGACCCCATTTTCTGGCCAACGGTTTGTAAACATTCTCTTATTGTCAGATCCCCTGGCAACGCTAAATTCCACATGTAATAAGATGTAATAACAATGTGCATCCATTTGAGCGATGTTCAAAACCCTTGTTGATTCCGCAGGATTTATACTAGCCAATAGCTGCGGTATAAGCCGGAGACGATCATGATCCATCATAATCCATGATGGGAATCCCTCGTAACCAGGCAGCACAATCCGGGATGACAGATGGTATGATTTTTGGCATGAAATTTACCCTCTGGTAATTTAACGTAGCTATTTAAAATGGCCATTTAAAGTGGATTTTCCCATTAAACATGGTGATTTTCCATAGTTATGTTAGTTTACCAGAGGGTACCAGTGATTTGAAATTGTGTTATCCCACGTTTGTTGCTTAAATCACCATCTACTTGTTGACTGTTGACTGGTATCTCGTTCAAGCATATAAATGGAAATTTAACATAGATATTGAAAATCATCATGTATAGTACATAGGTAAATGATCTACTAAATTTGCCACTATAGCCATGCAAGAAATTGCCCGCGGGTAATTCCTATGTCTGTTCCCATTGTCGATATGCTTAGATTCCCATTAATCACCATAATAACAACATAAAATCAGCATAAATGACTGGTATTGTTGAACCTTGGGAAGTAAAGAAACGCCACTCACATGGGTCATGGGCAGATTTCGGGCAGGTGTCGAGCGTTTCAGTTCTGGGCATTGTCGGACGTTTCAGGCAGACGTCAAGTCACTGGATCCGGGAAAATCTACCCTCTGGTAAACTAACATAGCTATTGAAAGTGGCCCTGGAAATAGTTGATTTACCCATTAACAATGGTGATTTTCCATAGTTATGTAAACGTTTACCAGAGGGTAATGTCTATCAATTTGGTAATGGGTATACCACCTTGATCCCAGCCTCATCAGCTGATCTCTTCCCATTTCGTCAAGGTGTTGTACTGGCAAGCTTGAAATCTTTGGGATTTGTTTGCATGATTTGTATTGATTTGTCTTATGCAACCAAAGCACTAGATGATACTCGATGCAGGCTTGATCCAGTTTGATCTTTTCCAAAGGCGTCTTCGTGATCACATCGTTAGCATTCAAGGCTTCTGCCCTGTCCCTTCAGATTCCAATGCTGATTTCTGAAGAGTAAAACATGATGTTGAATAAGGGAAGGCCTAGTTCGTCGTTAAAACCCATACACGAAAAAAATGTCAACTAGGTCAGTCACTCCAAGTATGCCAAAGGGCAAAGTGGACTTTGGGTGGAACATTGCCATGGGTGGCATCCCCCTCTTCCTCACTACTGGCCCTGGCTTTGGAGAGGCTGAGGTGTACCACATGCTGAACATAGCCTATGGGAGCCTGAAGCTGACAAAGCACTTGCCAGGCTTTGAAGGCTTCCAGGTTGACAGGATCATTGTCTACCCACTTCTCCTGCACAGCCTCAAGAACTATAGCACCATGAAGTGGGAAAGCCCACCCACAAACATCTCAGCAGCCAAGAAGAAGGAAACTGCATTAAAGGCCTTGCTGAGAAGGCTGCAGCAAGATCAGTTCCTGGGGCATGGGGGCTACAGAGTGGAAGCCAGGCTGTCAGGCCATGGTGACCCCAAAGAATGCCTTCACCAGTTCATGGCTTGGGTGAACCACAGGAAATCCTTTGAGGCCAAGGTGCAAATGAAGGTGATCAGCTTGGATGAGTACCTGGCCACAGCCACCAATGCTGTGAACAAGTGGGGCTCCATGTTGAACAGGGACAGCAGGCTGGAGCTGTCCACAGGGCACCCAATTGTGGATGGATATCGGAAAGCCCTCAATGCCCTAGGCTTCAGCCTGGAGCCAAAGCCTTTCCAAACTTTGATTGACTTGGTGGGTGGCAGTCATGGTGATGGGCCTGCTGAGGCCAGAACCCCAGATGCCCCAGCAGCACCTCAACCAGCTGGGCCTGCAGATGAAGCCCCAGATGCCCCAGCAGCACCTGAACCAGCTGGGCCTGCAGGTGAACCTGTGAAGCTGGAACCCCAAGCTGGGGAGAGCAATATGTATGACTTGGCTCTGCTCCCTGGAGTTCCTCCTGGTACTGCCTTGAGGCCATTACCTGATCCAGACTGTGAAGATGGCCACATTCCTTATGAGTCTTGGGACACTTCTTTGAAGGTTGTGTACCAAAGGTACCCCAAAAGGATCACCTACCAGAAGGTAGGCGGGAAATATACACATTCATCGAAATCACCCACCTGAGGTGGTTTTGTTGCGGAAGGCTACATCTTTTGACTCCTTCCGCATGAGTAGTATAAAAATGGCACTCATAAATCCCTGATTTGTAGATGATTAATACCCTCTGGTTATGACTAACATAGCCACGGTATAGATGGCCCATTTTTTAAAGGTTTACCTATTAATAGCATGGTGATTTTCCATGGCTATGTTAGTCATAACCAGATGGTACCTTTTCATGATGGTGATTGGTATGCCAAGTTTGGTGGCTCAGGCGCGAACAAAAATCTGGCTCATGACATCCCGCCAATGCCGGTTTGGCGGTAAAATCACCTTCCAAGTCTTGTGGCAATCATTTACATTAGTGATTTTAAACTTGGAAGTAGCAAAACATTAGCTTGGAGTACATTTATTCTCATTAAATGTACATTAGCTATGTAAAATCACCTTCCAAGCTTGGAGTAAGCCTGAAACACCGAGAATTTTGTCTTACCCTCTTGACCTGGACATACCTGGACCCATGTGAAATACCCGATGCCATGGGATCTAAATCTGTACAAGTCCTATTAGTTCTTAGTAATTATGTCCCGAAGAGATGTATATGTAATTGTATATATATATATGTGTACATACATGTTGTGATTGAAAATTTCGTAGCCCCCAACTCCAATCATTTATTAGCATTATCCCATAATTAAATGGTGATATGGAGGTTTAACCGCATGGTGTGCGGGAAAAAAACTCTCGGAAGGTATTTACCAAACAGAGTCCTGGGCAAGTTGAGGGCCCGGGATTTGGTTTCCCACCTGCAGATTTATTTCTTCCCATGTCATATCATTGATATTCCAAGTAGAACCTACCAAGTATATTCTATATACCCATATAAATATGTATCCCCATTACCAGTTAATTATAATATATTCGAAATGTACATCCCCAGTGTTTCTTCGACCAATTCGACCCAATTTAGCACAGTTGGCTTGCCAGGCTATTTGGCCTGCGGCCTCTGGAACCTGAAGAACTCTTCTGGTGCGCTGTGCAAGCGCATTTGCTGAGACGACCAGACCAGTGCTTTGGCAAAAACATGAATGGCCTGGTGATTTTCAGAAGGTGACTTAACCTTACTTATATAATCTTATATATATATATTATCATAAATAGGTGATTGTTTGTAGTTTTTTGCTGGTTTTGATGGGATGTAATGGGATATTATAGGATATTAACGGGTATAAAACAACCATTGGAACCCACCATAATGGACTCAAATCATGGTTTTAGCAAGAACGGTGTGGATTTTTCGGCAACACAAAATGATGGATCAACGAGTTGCTTAATTGGAATAGGATGGGGATATGATGGGATGTGTAATTCGCCAGCTGTATGGGATATGGTTGTGTATGCCGCTGTCGGGTCGCTGATATTTTGTTTTGTCACATCCAGATGTTCAGTTTGAATCAGGTATAGCAACTCAGCAGCAACTCCCAAAAAAAGGAAAAAGTTGGACGCATGAAAATCGTGGGGAAAACAATGTTGTGCCTTGAGTTAAGATGCACTTAGGGGCTTTATAATCGGACTTAGGAGAGTTAAGTTGAAGTTATGTTAAGTTTGTTTATAGGGTTTGTAAGTTAAGTTATATCTTTTGTATCTTTTTTGGCGTTAAATTTGTAGTTAGTTCCATTGCTACTTTGGTATTTTCATGAGGATACACATGCGCGTTCCCATGTTTTTGTGGAAACACATCTCGAATGTCGAGATTTTTGAGCACCATGTGTATAGATGTGGAAACACATCTTTATAACACATACGCGTTTACAATCACTTTTTATGTCTCTGTGTGGAAACACATACGTATTTACTTGTTCTGGAAGTGTAAAATCTAGAAACACTTGCGCGTTCCACGCCAACCTTCTCCCATCTTCTCTTAAACAATAGGAAATGCCAGGATTTGAAGTCTGCAGCCATGCTTCCCGTGAAATTGATGTTATGGATCCCTATCTATTGATATAACTTTAACATTACTTATACAAGTTACCACTATTTATATATATACTTAAACCATATTATAAAATCAAATGCACAACATATATAATGCTTTGCATCTCAAGGCACAACTTTGTATATATATATATGTATCATCCTGGAAGTACGTTTCTGTCTTTTATTCCCCCAACAGTGTGTCCACACTGTGGGGTTCTTGCAGTAGGCGTTGAGCCCGGGGTTAGATCAGGGCTTGCCATCCTTTAAATTCTGCGCATAAGATTGCTCTTGTGCGATGTCCATGTGCATTTCGAGCGCAGGCTCGCGCAAAGTGTGCGCCGTGGGGTTCTCAAACTGTTGGTCTGTGGCATTTTCATCGTAAATTCTTGCATAAACGGGCTCTTGTGGAGATCCTGCTAAATTCCTCTCTATAAGAGGTCCTTGCATGATCCTGTACAGATCCTTAACAGAAGAGCTTGTGGAGATCCTGGTGAGAGCCTCGCTAAGAGGTCCTTGCATGAACATCTTGCAGATGCCATGTCTTAGAGGTGCTTGAATCAAAGCTGTTGTGGGAGACTCTTGGGAGGTTCTTCTATCACGATCTTGTGAGATCCGTTCCAGAAGGAGCAGGTCTTGGCCTGAAGCTCTTGGTCAGGGTCTTTTACGAAGATCTTGTGGAGATCCTAGTGAAATGCTATCAGAGGCCTTTGCGTGATCTTGTACAGGTCCTTGTGAGAAGCTCTTGAAGAGGTCCTGATGAAATCCTTTAGGTGTCCTTACATGATCTGGTACAGGTCCTTGTGAGAAGATCTTTTGGAGATCCTGCTTGATTAAGATCTTGGAGATGCTCTGCGTTGGTGCTTGATGGTGCTTGTATGAAAGTTCTTCTGGGATGCTCATAGGAAGTTCTTGTCTCAAGATCTTGCGGGAGCCTCTGTATATATATATAGACGGTCCTGCTGCTGCAGTTGTTTAAATTTTAAACCTCATCTGTTGCTGTTGCATAGCTGCTGTTGCTTGTATCTGGTACAGTGATTTCCTACCCTCGACGCTCTTTGGGGCCTCTTGCCGGTGTAATCGGGGGTTGATACAAGATGGAACCGCCAATTTTTTTAAAAAAAAAAAAACATGAGCAAATGCAAGAGTCCTGGTGTATGTAATGATATAAACAAGTCCAAACATGCCTTTTATTGTTGGATTGCTACAAGGTGTTGCCCCTAGTTGTAAGTTGGTTTATGAACCCATCTACCCATAATTTTAATCTCTAAAAGCCTTTTTTATTTACTTAACCATTTGATAATCCAACTTAGCTAGCTGCGGGGCCCCATGATATGTGCCATGGTCAAGAGTTACATTGTGAGGATCTCTACTAATGGGTTGATAAATCCCTAGTTATGGGATGGATGACCATCTCAGATAGACCATACCGTCTAACTTGTATTGGTAATGTTCCTCGCTAGCCAGTGGTTACAAGTTATTTGCTCATCAGTTAACCAATCCCAGGGATAAGATAGAATAGACAGTATAATCATCTCAGGTAGTAGCTATCTTTAAGTATTATATCCCTTCCAAACTGTCCAGGCAAGATTTCAAACGGTTTCAGGTATGTGCTTTCAATTTCATCGGGTACTAAACCATGGTGTTTGGCGACTGCTCAATGCTAGGGCTCTTCCAGCCAAAGACTTCAACATGGCTGGATTCCCTACAGTGGTGCGTTGTAACTCCGGGATCCACAGAGCACCGATGCTGGACGAGCCAGCGGTCACAGAGGCAACGATTCTCCACTTCAAGGATTCCAACGGCATGACTTTGCTGCATCATGCTGTCAGGGTTGGATGCTGGGAGGTGGCGGTCAAGCTGACCAAC
>Ga0126342_10021581_pt1 | contig 10716 bp, 6 predicted proteins | sample Cyp1metagenome_FD_92528 | JGI IMG/M metagenome (GOLD analysis project Ga0126342, IMG submission 92528) | Coral microbial communities from Lord Howe Island, Old Settlement Bay, Australia - Cyphastrea 1 metagenome | ecosystem: Host-associated > Invertebrates > Cnidaria > Coral ... | reverse complement strand
TTGTCTCCCTGAGTGGTGGTGTCCGCCTCTCCAGTCTTGTCTGTGCCTTGTCTCCCTTCATTTGTCTCCCTTCACGTGTCTCCCTGAGTGGTGGTGTCCGCCTCTCCGGTCTTGTCTGTGCCTTGTCTCCCATCATGTGTTTCCCTGAGTGGCGGTGTCCGCCTCTCCGGTCTTGTCTGTGCCTTGTCTCCCATCATGTGTTTCCCTGAGTGGCGGTGTCCGCCTCTCCGGTCTTGTCTGTGCTTTGTCTCCCTTCATGTGTCTCCCTGAGTGGTGGTGTCCGCCTCTCCGGTCTTGTCTGTGCCTTGTCTCCCTTCACTGCCGTACAGCAATGCCACGGCCAGGGGGCCCTGGCCGGACTTAAGGACTTACGCCCGACAGCAGGCCAGGGGCCCGCATGAGTGTAAAGGATCATAAATAGATTGTAAAGAAGAAGTGAGGGTAAAGGATCACAAATATATTATAAATAATAAAGGGGCACATGGGAAAGCCCAAAAACACCGTAAATTGCGGGATGTTTGTAGGGTCGGCGTTGCTGTTGCTGTTGCTGCTGCTGCTGCTGCTGCTGTTGTTGTTGTTGTTCTTGTTCTTGTTCTTGTTGTGTGCTTCACGAGGCCCCATGTCTCGTGCATTCTCATAGCAAGGTCCTGGACTGTGAGCTTTACCCCCCTGACCTACTAGCACATGTATGGACATATATGTATACAAATGTCAGAATAGTCAGAATAGATGTCGCATGAAATTTGGCAGATCAAATGTCTGAATTTGGGCCGGGTTTCATGTCAGAACATATGTCCAAATAAACGTCAGGGACATGTCAGAATACATGTCAAGAAAAACGCTTGTCAGAATTCCGAGCATATCTCAGAATCTATGTCCGAAGCAATGTTGGATTTTTTACATGTCATCATTCTCGCATGAATATTGTTTTTACGGTGGAGATCACACAAAGTAAAGTAATTTGAAATTTCCTCAGGTTGTTTTCTGTCTTATGTTGATTTGGCGGTCAGACAAGATCTCATAACGCGTAGTTCCTGTCAGCGCTCCCTCTCAATATTGCGCGCTTTGAGTCCGAGGATTTCGTCTGATGCACGGCTGCTGAAGTGCAATGAGGAACCAGCATGGCTTGGTAGCGATTCATGATTCATCGGACGGAGTGTACGCAGTGAAGGGTTGGAAAGGAAAGACAACCCCATGGATGCTTGGGCGAGACCTCGGACGAAATCCTTGTGGCGACTCTGCTACGTGCAGCTTTGGCCGGATTTGGCGATCCATCGGAGGCACCATTGCTTGCACCTCGAAATTAAAAAAGTGTTCAAGCAGCTATGTTTCCTAGTGGTGCATCCTTCCTTTAGCGCGATTTGCCCTAGGACCCTTGAAACACAAATCGGTATTGAAAGCATTTGCCGGCTATGGAGCGTTAGAGGGTTGATTGGACAGGGTACTGGTCGAGCAAAAATTTTTGACGTGACTGGTTGGTTTCTTCTCCGTAACGATGTTGTTTTTGTGGCTATCAGCCCCCGGCGGCTTAAAGGAGACTGAGTTTCGCTGACTTTGTGTAAAATGACAAGAGCAGGCCTGAGGCCACATTGATCTCGTATGTTTCTGAGCTGTCTCCGACCGTTTATTCAGATCTCATGGGCCGTCCCTTGTCTGACTCCAGGGATGAAGGGCCTTTTGCAACCAATGATCTAAGAAAGAACAGAGAAAACGACAATAAGCAATGATTCATGGGTTTTCCTTCGTGTTTGAGTGGCACGACATTGGTAGCAACAGACTTTGTTGATGACCTCTTTCAATTGCAGTGACTCAACAGCTGTACCGGTGTGTTTCGAGTCCCAAAGTTTGCCGTTCTGGTATCCCATGCCAGCATATGCAATATGCCAACATATGCAAACAGCAACGCAGCAACACGCAGAAGGCGACCCAAGTGTCGAATCGATTGCCTTGAAAACAGTTGATCTGGTATGGTTGAAATTGCCAGGCAAGACTGAGAATATCAAGAACAATGTTTTTGGACATCGTAAAGTAGTGCCTGTCGCTGTTCCCATCTCCAAGGCTCAGCTCAGTCAAAAAGTTCAACCAAATTCTAGTACAGCTGGCTGGACGCCAGCCGTGTAGCATCGCGCTGCCGCCGTCTGCCACCTGCGTTCTGCCAACATGGCAGATGAATTGGTGGAAGCTGCCCAGCATGGAAACGTGGAAAAGCTGAAGGTTTTCTTCAAGAAAGGCTCGGGCTATGGGCCAATCTTCGTCAAGCTCGCAAGATTTCACAAGTTCAAGCGCGGAAACTATCGAAACAGGCTCAGACAGATGTATCCCTTTGTTTTCAATAGTTGGTGTTCTGTGACCAGGCATGGACGCATCCACGACCCGGGTCCGGCTCCCTTGGAGGGCATGCAATGTTGAGCACTGATGTGACTTTTTGCCAGGACTCCCAACAAAGCACCCATTCTGATACCATTCGATTGAAGCTAGTTTTCTTTGCCACTGAAACATAGATGTCAAAAGCAATCAAAATTATATAGTTATAAGATGTTGTAAGTTATATATATATACATTAATTAATATATATATATATGTATTGTATATATATATATGATATATATATATATACACGTATGTATATTAGAGTTATATACATACAGAGTTATACATATATCATGTTGAGGCAGACAGAAGTTTGTCACCTGTGCGATGGATGGTACTCTTACTAAAATTTGCGCAATGATGTTGGAGCTAGTTTAGAGTGAAGTCTTCAAGTTACCAAGTCACCAGCAGCATGTTTGCATCTTGCCATCTAGGTGCAGCATGCATGCGTTGTTGCCGCTCAAGCAAAGCACGCCAGGGGCTCAGGTAGAGAGATCCCTTTGACACGTAAAATTGCATCGCTTTTGGCCCCGCATGGCTTTGTTCTACTGGAAGACTAGAAATTGAATTCCTTGCTTGGCAACAAGTCACAAAAAGGGGAGGATACCCAGTTTTGTTGGCCAAGGCTCATGCAAAGCTCATGCTTTCCTGCCTTGGTTTTGTGGCTAATTACGGCTAGCACATGTCATGCTTCACCACAACTGCAATGGCAGGTTCTTTCAAACATGTTGCAAGGCGAAGCAGCTGATGAAAAAGAGACGTTGTTTGGCATCAAACTGGTTTAAACATCTTCAAAAGTTTAGCAGGTCAGAAAATCTGGGCGCCTTCAGCATAGCGTTTGAATACTCTATACTGTACGTAGCTCTTGGTTTTTGTTACGAAAGTCATCCAAAGGCTAGGCTAAAGTTGCCCCATGTGAACGAAGTGAGAAGGGGGTCTGGTGGGTAGCGGCTGACGAGAGGGCACAAAATCTCGTAAATAGGTGTCGATTAGGCCGTCAGTTTTGGTCGTTTATGTTTATGTGTGATGGTGGGGTATCGGTTCCCCTAGATGGATAGATGAATAGATGGATAGCTGGACCAATAGACTGATGGATGGATACATAGATACATAGGGACACATCGATGCATAGATACATAATGACACATATAGCTATACAAATAGATAAGTGGACAGATAGATAGAAAGACAGACAGATAGATAGATAGATACTGTAGATAGATGGATACTGTAGATAGATACTGTAGATAGATAGATAGATAGATAAATAGATAGATAGATAGGTAGATAGATAGATTAGGTTAGATTAGATTAGATTAGATTAGATAGATTAGATTAGATAGATAGATAGAGATAGATAGATAGATAGAGATAGATAGATAGATAGATAGAGATAGATAGATAGATAGATAGAGATAGATAGATAGATAGATAGAGACAGATAGATAGAGACAGATAGATAGAGACAGATAGATAGAGACAGATAGATAGAGATAGATAGATAGATAGACAGACAGATAGATAGATACTGTAGTTACTGTAGATACTGTAGTTACTGTAGATACTGCAGATACTGTAGATACTGCAGATATTGCAGATACTGTAGATACTGTAGATGCTGTAGATGCTGTAGATGCTGTAGATGCTGTAGATACTGTAGATACTGTAGATGCTGTAGATACTGTAGATACTGTAGATACAGCAGATACTGCAGATACTGTAGATAGATAGAAAGATACTGTAGATAGATAGATAGATAGATAAATAGATAGATAGATAGATAGATAGGTAGGTAGATAAATAGATAGATTAGATAAATTAGATAGATTAGATAGGTTAGATAGATTAGATAGATTAGATAGATTAGATAGATTAGATAGATTAGGTAGATTAGATAGATTAGTTAGATTAGTTAGATTAGATAGATCAGATAGATTAGATAGATTAGATAGATTAGGTAGGTTAGATAGGTTAGATAGGTTAGATAGGTTAGAGAGATTAGATAGATTAGAGAGATTAGATGGATTTGATAGATTCGATAGTTTAGATAGGTTCGATAGATTAGATAGGTTTATAGATTAGGGAGAATTAGATGGATTAGATAGATTAGATGGATTAGGGAGATTAGATAGGTTAGATAGATTGGATAGATTAGATGGATTAGAGAGATTAGATAGATTAGAGAGATTAGAGAGGTTAGATGGGTTAGATAGATTAGATAGATTAGATAGATTAGATAGATTAGATAGATTAGATAGATTAGTTGAATTAGATAGATTAGATAGATTAGATAGATTAGAGAGATTAGATGATAGATAGATAGATAGATAGATAGGTAGATAGATAGGTAGATAGGTAGATAGGTAGATAGGTAGATAGGTAGATAGGTAGATAGGTAGATAGGTAGATAGGTAGATAGATCGATCGATCGATCGATAGATCGATAGATCGATAGATCGATAGATCGATAGATGAATAGATGAATAGATGAATAGATGAATAGATGGATAGATGGATAGATGGATAGATGGATAGATGGATAGATGGATAGATGGATAGATGGATAGATAGATAGATAGATTAGAGAGATTAGAGAGGTTAGATGGGTTAGATAGATTGGATAGATTAGATAGATTAGGTAGATTAGATAGATTAGATGGATTAGATAGATTAGATAGATTGGATAGATTAGTTAGATTAGATAGATTAGATAGATTGGATGGATTAGATTCGATAGATTAGAGAGATTAGATGGATTAGATAGATTAGATAGATTAGATAGATTAGAGAGATTAGATAGATTAGCTAGCTAGGTAGCTAGGTAGGTGGGTACTTTCGGGGTCCGGGGCACAAAGAAAAAATACTTTTTCAAAAAAACTGCTCCCAGGAAATCCAAGTACTGGAGTTTCCGCGGCAGACAAACAGATAGATATAGACAATGAGGCAAAGTGGCAGATAGACAGATGACAAATTGATACACTGGGAAACGAAAAGATAAATGGACAAGATACACGGATAGACAAATAGCTAGCCAGACAAGAAAGAAAGAAAGAAAGAAAGAAAAAGATAGACAGATAGATGGATAGATGGATAGATGATCCCCTCAAGTACTGAGGGTCTGAAAGTAAAAAAGACCCTAGCCACACGATGATTTTGTGTATTCCTGTCCTGTGTTGCCCATGTTAACACGGTTTATGTTCCCGAAAAAGATGCCTAAAATGTCTAAGAATTCGTTCCCGAAATGGAAGCCTAAAATATCTAAAAATTGATTCCTGAAATGGAGAATGGGTTCCGGAGTAATCTGAAATACAAATATTTTTTTAAAAAAAAAACTGTTCCATGAAATCCAAGTGCTGGAGTCTCCGCGGCAGGCAAGCAGACAGATAGACAGATGAACAGATCGACAGGGAGACAAAAAGATAAAGGGACAAGACACGGATAGACAGATATGCTGCAGACGCTGATGATATTATGATGTCATCCCCGTATGGCCCAGCTCCGAGGAGGAGGCGGTGAAGGTTTTTCTGGAAGGTGGTGTGCCACTGACCTGCCACCTGCTGAGTTTCCCGAGGGTTGAGGGTTGAGAATGCTGACGACAGTTGAGACGAATGCTGAGATGTTTCTCGTGCGGTCTTGTAAAATTTTTGTATATACATTCGTACAGATTTACGGGCCTCACACTTTATATGTTGATCGAAGTTTCTCAACGCGGTGAAATGGTTTTGAACCCACGGTTTCAATTCTCACTTTGGGTTTCTCAAATGCCATGAGAATATATTTAGGTGTTCCAAACAGCCTGTTCCAAACAGCCTGGTATGTAAACAAGGGGCAAGCGGAACGTAGGCGAATGTTGTAAGTCTTGAAGAGTTGTGGTTTCCCCATGCTTCACACCATATTCACCCCTTTAGTGCCGAGGTTCTGATCGAGAAGGAAGGCGGCTCATCCACACTTGCGCCAGTCGCTGGGCCCAATAAAGTTTGGTTCAAGGGGAAAAGGTTCCTGGAGTATTTCACAAAAAAGAACGGAGATAGTGTTGGATGTAGTTGGGTAGTAAGTGATAGTAATTGCAATAGGATCAATAAGTACTCTCTTCTGTTAAGCGCCACTGTTGCAATCCTCCCCAAGCGTCAATGATTTTGTATTGACTCGTGCGACTTCCGATCTAGCCTTTTGACAGCCGAACCTCATGATAATTGCACTGCTAGAACGAATTCTCGCATCAAGTCCGAGTGTCGCAGTTCCAGTAAAAACAAGTGTAAGACCATGAATAGGTCTTCATTCTGTGGAATTGCGACAATTCAGACGGAGCAGCGGGAAGCCAGTGGAAATAGTGGAACTAAAATGTTCCTTGCGGTATGCCAAAGAGATTCTTGGTTTCTGTCTTCCCGTTGGCGTATCAAGCAATCCAGACCGTGAGCCTCCTTTGAAGCCTTGTAGAAACCAAACAACAGACATCCACCGTAGTGTCAAAACTGTTGGTGATATGGAGGATTGTCAAGTTTTGTCAAACACCGGTCCTGGCGTGTCTAGCAGCTTCTGGGAGAGAGAGGGTTGGCTTGGTGCTGCGCAGCACAACTTAGGAAATGACCTTCCCAAAACGATCAAGCTCATGGTGTCCATGAAAGCGGATGTCACGAAGCCAGACAGTTCCTTGGCGTTTCCGTTTTATTGTCAAAATTCGTTAAATGAAGGTGGGGCACCAAGGATGGTACTTTGAAAATGCACGCATGGCCTGTATTGCCTGCATTGCCATCTTTTGGTCGCAGTCTGTGAGACACTAGGCACGGATAGGCACAGTTTTCCCAGCACTTTGGAGGCGATGGTGCGCTTCCGATATCTTTGGCCATCAAGAACAAGTTCCACGCCGCCGTCAAGGACAGTCTCTGGTCACTCTGGTCCACTTGACAGAGTAAGACTCAAAGCGTGAAATTGAGTCTTTGCGTTTAGAGTTTAGATCAAAGATGCTCGAATTGACACTGTTTGACGGATATTGACAGATATTATCATTACCTATTTCATCTTATTGAGCCAAAGTGCCGGTCTCTTTCCCTCATGTGAATGGAAGCTTGGATCAAGCTTGATCAACTCGCCGCCTTTGGTAAGTTCCGCTAGCCGCGGGACTCTGGGATTCTCGGGAACTCTTGCACTTGCAAAGCGCATGCGGTTTAAGTTGGTTTAAGTATGCTTTGCGTGTCTAGGTAGCTTTGTGCAGCTGTTGAGCTCCGGGCTGCAAATTGCGAAAGGATGTTGGTGTGTAAAGGGTCTGTTTGGCAAGCTCCAGATGAGCAACCCGCTGCGTGCAAACGGTACTTGGTGAATGAAAGCTGTTGGTGGAAGAGCGGCTTGCCTAAAACGGCCTCCTGCATTTTCTTGCTTCTTGTGTAGGTGTAAGAAGTGCTTACAAGGTTGCAGCCATCAAGTACTGAGAAGTGGGGAGGGCGCCAGAACCCTGAGACCGTTTGAGGCTTGCAACGGTACTTTGTTGTTTCGTCCTTTGACAATCTTTGACAAAACGGATGGTTCATATGTTTGATTTTGCATGGATTTTCACCGATTTGACCGATGTACTCGTAGCTCCAGGAACTCTTGATGGGTGGAGCAACGGTTCCTGCCAATGCTGAAATGCCCGGCTTGGCCGCCATCGTCATGGAGGTGGCTGTGCACATAGGGAAGGAGCGATGCACTAATTTCGGAGATGCATTGCTGCACTCTGCACGGGTTTGTTCAGTAGGTCAGTCATCTGTGCTTGAACCATTTCGAACCGCTCATTTCATTGCTTCTCTAAGGGTTTAGGCAACGAACTTACCTGATGCCTGTACGCTACCACGCCTACCAGGTGCAACTGGAGCAGTGCGGGAACGAGATCCGTCCGCTGGCGGGTTGCGAGGTGTGAGAGCAGCGGTGATGGCATAGTTTCTGGATACTTCGGGGGGCTTGAAAGCAGGGATGGTGTTCATAGCAGGTAGTGTTGATGCTTTCAACTTTAGATTCATTCGATTGGATGGCGATGTGCTTTCGGTTTCGCATGAGAAGTAGTTCGAAAAGCCCGAGCCAGGTGGATCCTCAGGATATTTTGGAAGCAGAGCGGTCCGTGCTGGAGGGTATGCAGGACACCAAGTGACACCAAGTGATGTTGGTGTAAATAAGGTCTCAAGCTGTGCAAGGATGGGGCTGAAAGCAGAATTCACAGATGAAAGAAAAACCTGGGTGTGTATGAAAGCGAGGGTTACCACTGAAATTACAGTTTTAGTGAAAATATATTGTGTGAAATATGATGATGAAAGATTCGCGGTTATCCTAGTTTCAATTACCCGCAGTACCGCGCAAGGCGGTGGCGAAAGTTTCAAAAATAGGAAACCTATAGGAGAGCTTGGTTGTTGTGAATCACGGATGGCAGAGCGAATCCGCTGATGGACCGAAAGGTGGTTGGAGTTGTGTTTTTTGGAGTGGTTGCAGTGGTTGCAGTGGTCACCTGGTCGGTCACCTCACCCACAACTGCTGGATGTAGTGTGGTGTAGTGTAGCTGTGGTTGTAATGTACTGTAGTGGAGTTGTAGCTGCGGTGTAGTGTAATTAGTGTAGTTGCAGTTTCATTTGTAGTAGTGTAATGAGCGTAGTGTAACGTGATGTAGGGTCGTGTAGTGTAGTCTAGTGTCGTGTAGTGCAAAATAGCCTAGTTGTAGCTGTAGCTGTAGTTGTAGTTAATGTAGCATAGTGTGGTGTGGTGTGGTGTTGTGTAGTGCGGTGTAGTGTTTTGTACTGTAGTGTAGTTGTGGTTGTAGTTGTAGCGTAGTGCAGTTGTAGTTGCAGTTGCCGTTGCAGTTGTAGTTGTAGTTAGCGTAGCGTAATGTAAATGAATGTAATGTAGTGAAGTGTAGTGGAGTGTAATTAAGTAGTGTAGTGTAATATAGCATAGAATATTTGTATTTGTAGCTGTAGCAGTAGTGTAGTGTAGTTGTTGTTGTAGTTCCAGTTGTAGTTGTAGTTGTTTTTTCCCATCTATCTATCTATCGATCTATCTGTCTATCTCTCTCTCTCTCTATCTCTCTCTCTATCTCTCTCTCTATCGATCTATCTATCTATCGATCGATCGATCGATCGATCTATCTCTCTCTCTATCTATCTATCTATCTATCTTTCTTTCTTTCTTTCTTTCTTTCTTTCTTTCTTTCTATCTATCCATCCATCCATCCATCCATCCATCTATCTGTCGAGAATTCGTCAACTCTTGAATTTGATAACATCAAAAACGAATCAATTCTGCAAGGCTTCCTCTATTTTTAAAGTTAGCAACATCAAAAACAAAACCATTCTGCAAGACTTCCTTCAATAATGGAAAGCTGGGTGCAGAGCTGACGGCCTGGTACCAATGCGTTTTGCGTTTTTTCCAGCCCATGTCTCTAAAGTATTGCGCCTGCCACGAAAAAGTGAAGCCGGTTCATACGAAGTGCTGCACCTGTCACGCAAAATCATCTTAGCAAACCTGAAGATCTCATGTTCCAAAATGCAGCCCGGCCCCTGTCAGGAAATCTCCGCCCTGATCTCCTAACTTATCTAACTCATGTGTCTCTTGTACTGCGCCTGCCACGCGAGATGCATCTTGCCAGATCTTCTTCAAATGTCCCACGCCTGCCATCGTTTTTGAAACTGCTACAAAACCACCGCGTTTTGCTCACTTTTGACAAGGTGCGCCTGCCACGCAAAACGACATCTGAACGTCCAAAAGTTCTCCGTACCCCACAGTTTTTTACACTTTTGACTTCGAAATGTGCTGCGCGCTACAACGGTGCGCATTTTTTCGACATCGCAACTTCTAAAAGTGCCCCCAAGCTGAGGTGTTTCACGCATTTTCACTTGGAGATGCGCTTCGCGCCACAACGGCGTGCACTTTTTCGACATCTCAACTTCCAAAAGTGCTCCGAACGTGAGGTGCATTTAGCTTTTTCACTTGCAAATGCGCTTCGCGCCACAACGGCGTGCACTTTTTCATGGAGGGCTATTTATTTTTGGATTTTTTTCGCGGCAGGTTTTGGATTTTTTTGGGGGTTCCTGGTTCTCTGCTTTTCTGCTTCTCTGCTTTTCTGCTTCTCTGCTTTTCTGCTTCTCTGCTTTTTGCTTTCCCTGCTTCTCTGCTTTTCCTGCGTTCCTGCTTTTCTGCTTCTTGCTTTTCCTGCTTCTTTGCTTTTCTGCTTCTCTGTTTTCCCTGCCTCTCTGCTTTTGTACTTCTGTGCCTTTCTACTTCTACTATTCTACTTTTTCTTTTCTTCAGTCATGTGTTTTTGCTGCTCTACTTCCTGCTCCTTTGCTTCTTTGCTTCCTGTCTTTACTGCCTCTTTGTTTTTCATTT
>Ga0126342_10021580_pt1 | contig 10716 bp, 4 predicted proteins | sample Cyp1metagenome_FD_92528 | JGI IMG/M metagenome (GOLD analysis project Ga0126342, IMG submission 92528) | Coral microbial communities from Lord Howe Island, Old Settlement Bay, Australia - Cyphastrea 1 metagenome | ecosystem: Host-associated > Invertebrates > Cnidaria > Coral ... | reverse complement strand
CCATAATTATGGATAGAAATATCTGGATTTACAGTATATATGTATCCTAATTATGTGGGTCGTAATTATATGTGGATTAACAATTATGTGGATCATAATAATTGTGATTACTAATCTATAATTGTTGCATTATTCATGGATGGTTATGTCGATGTTTATTTCAGGTGCTCATTTGGATCGAGCCTACCCGCGGCGTGAGTGTTGTGCACCGACTGCACACTAATCGATCCGTGACATTTGGTTGCCATGTTGGGGATTTCTCCTTTTGATGATTTTCCTCCGAAGCTTCGAAGTTTGCTCCAAGAGTTTGAAATCTATGACCAAGCGATGGTAAACTGGATGAAACCCAGAACAAATGTTCTTCTGGATGAGGTTGAGGTGAAATTTCATGAGTCACACATATTTCTGCATGGCATCCCTACAATTTGTGAGGGATCAAGCTATGAGATGTACCAGAGAAAATGCTTTCCAGGACATTTTGATATGCACAATGGGAAACCTATTGTGGTGGCATGTGAAAAGATGGTACCCGTGGAGATGACAGGAAAGATGTTCTTGTGGAACGTGAAAGACTCATTTGACCCACCTCGACTGGATGGCACGGCATGGACGTTTGACAATGATTCCAAGATTTTCCCAGTGAACCGACCTTTGCTGACCAAAACACACAAGATTCATGTTTTTGAAAGTTTTGCAGGTGCCTATGCAGGGTGGAAACATGCGTGTAGGTTTTTGCAAGACCACTTCAGCATTCCATTTCAAACTGTCGGTTTGGAATTTGACCTGAGTACATGTGTTGCATACGCCATGTCACACAATGCCTCCATCATTGATCCGAAAACAGCTCATGCACCGATTAACCTTGCCAAAGCAGATGGTGATTTCATTATTCATGCTAGCTTGGAAGATGATGCATGGGTGCCAATGGTCAGTGAATGGGGAGTTCCTCTGATGAGCATTTCTTCCCCATGTCAACCGTACAGCAACGCATCCAAAGGTTTGGGGCTAGATTCCGACCAGGGTTGTCTCTTGCCTTCTGCGATTCTGAGATGCCGAATTTTGAGACCAATTGCGGTAATGATTGAACAAGTCAATGGATTCAGCACCCATAGGCATAAAACACATTGCCTCCAGGTCCTCAAAGCAGTAGGCTATAAGCTCATATGGCAGAGAACCTTAGATGCATCCGAGTTTGGTAGTGTTTCCAGGTTAAGATGGCTTGCACTGGCAGTTCACCGAAATTCCCAAGAAATTGAACCTGTACAGTGTGAATCGTGGCCGCAGATTGTACAGCTTTTCCCGCAGATGTTGGATGCACTGTTTCCAGAACCCATTCCACAAAGCATGCAGCTGACAGTCACTGAGAAAATGCTAGCCTGTGCCAAGGACACATGCTTCTTACCGCCTTTCATGAAGCATTTGAAGAATGCATCAGGACAAGAAGTTTTGCATGCAAGGATGGTGAATGAAAACGGTGTCATTCCAACAATCATGGCGATGTATGGCCAGCAACATGAACTTGACAGAAGCACCCTCGAAAAGAAAGGCTATTATGGTCATTTCTTTGGCAGTTGCGAAGAAAACCTCAGATTTTTGCACCCGGCAGAAATCCAAATGTGCCACATCACATATGGCGAAGCATTCGTTGAGAATGATTTCAAACAAGCATGGAAAAATGTCGGAAACATGATTTGCTGTCCTCATGCAACTCTGTTGCTCACCAATGCCCTTAACTTGCTCAAGATTGTTGATAAGAAGTTGTCCATGCATGAGGTTTTTGATGCGCTCTTTCAGAACAGGTTGAAAGCATCTGAGTGCCGAGTTGTGACCGGATCCTTTGCAACGATGTTTGTCCGCAAGGATGATAATTCATGCGATTGGGATCTGCACATGAGACATTATGATGAATTCTGCAAAAATGAAGAGTGTGTATTTCAATTGCCTGAAGGAAAAGCATGGTCACCGAGCATAGGGTTGTTTAATAGTGATTGCAAACCACAGCCAAGTGAAGGAGAGGCGTCACAAATCTCACAATGCGCACAGACAGAGGTGGATGCCATTTCAGACACTATGAAATTCAACCCACTGCTCAGAATCAAGGTTGAAACAGCAAAGAGGCTCATGATCATGTGGGCTTATGCGGATGTTTCTCCACACGATTTGAGTTGCCATTTCAATGGAAAAATGACACTGGAAGACTCGATGGACAGTGAGGACGGTTTTGCATTCATTTTGAAACATCAGGTTTCCTTTCAGTAAATGGATCATCCGGAGCAGTTTGCCTCACCGTGCCTCAAGGAAGATGCGCTTATTTTCATCAAGCTTGAAAGAATTGGCAAATACCAAGAACAACTTGACAAATTGAACCTGGAATCAGTCCGATTTGACCAATTTGGTATTATTTCGGTTGGCCAGAAATTGTATCATGACACCATGTTCTTTGATTTCCGAATTTCTCATCAAGAACTGGATCAATATGCTTGCATGATTCTGGCTGCATTTCTGGGAACTCAAATGTCTTTCCAGTGGAGTGAAATTGCCATGCAGTTCAACTTGTCCATTCAAGGGGAAGAAATTCAGAGAAAAACACTTGAGCGATTCTGGACCCAAATATTCAGCCAAGCATCCGCTGAAGCACTGCAGATCTCTGTGCACGCCATGCATTTGCCAAGCATCACAGAAGTGACGTATCAGATGAAGCACCCGTTTCCGCCTGATGCATTCGCCTTGCTTCTCGCAGTTGTCACAAACAGAGCGCTCTTGGACACTTTAGTTGAAACAGGGGCGATCAGAGTGGTTCTGAAATGGAAAGGAAAGACGCTTTGGGATGGAACGGTGTCTCAATCCTTGAATGTGCAAACACTGATTGCATTGTTGCAGATTGGTTTTTTCCCCATCCTTCTGGGAAAAAATATGCGACTGGTATACAAGGCCAAGCAATATTGTGATGTCACCATTGGAGAACTTGCACAAAACAATGCCAATCAAAGTGCCATTTTCCAGTTGGTTGCTGAATGTTCTGGTGGAACAGGAACGAAAGAGTCTCAAAGGGCGTATGTAAGAAACTCCCTTGCCGCAACTTTGCTTGAACAAGGTTTTTCCATTGATTGGGTTGCGCCAACCACTGAAACAATCATGTCCAAGGTTGGCTTGAAGCAGACAACAGCCATCACACAATTGCCGCCTGGCAAACAACGAGTTGACAGCCTCCTTAAAATTTGTGATGATTGTGGACTCACTCCTCCGCCCAAGATGACACGTGCAGTTGCCAAAACAGCCCAGGCAGGTGAGACTCGTGCCAGAAAAAAGATTGTGGTTCAGATTGACCCGAATGAATACCAGATTGAACCTTCCTTTTTCCTTGCGCAGAATGATCAACCACTCATGCAGCAAAAGGAAATACGACACAAATCAACTGGAGTGGTCATGCTCTCGTATGAAAGTGCAGCGCCCTGGATTGCAGAAGGACAGCGCATCACAGCCGATGAATTAGCAATGATTATTCCAGGACAACATGAGATTCAGGGTAGTCTCAAGCATGAGATCATGAACATTCCATGCAAAGATTCAGCAATGAGACCAGTCATCCTCAAGGCTACTGTTGTCCAGCTTGGCGAAAAATGTGTCAAAACCATGACATCGGAGAAGCCTGCGATTGATGAAATGGACTGCACTACCATTGCTATCACATTGTGGAAGGAAGATTGGCAGACTGAGGAATGGAGTCACATTGTGGATCACCCTTTTGCATTTGTACGTCAGACACTTGCTTCTCAAGGACATGATGAAATTCTTCAGGCGACATGGGGCAGATCACTGAGAAATCAGAAACAACAGACCACTAGCCAACATGCCACTTCCCTGCAGTTTCATGCCACCATACAGACGGATAAGTTGCGGGCATTATTGACCACCAGTGGATTCAACAAGATTTGGATCACTCCGAAAGATCGAATGGGGAGATTGGACAGCACATGGCGAGTGATCTGGATTGAAGGCTCTTTGCCTCACCTCAATTCACTTGCGTCAAAAACAAATGGATGTGCAGGCTTGGTTAAGAACCGAACTTCCATGGGACTTCGCTTTTCTGCAGTTGATTTTGACCAGGCATGGGGTGTTTTGTTTCCAGGCAAACCGACACCGAAGCCACATGATGTGAACATGCTTTTCCATGCTCAGAGTCTTCCGTATGGCTGCAATGCTGACATGCTCAGAAAATGGGGTGAACAGCTCAATTGGGATATCCATCCCATCAAGGCTTTGGGACCAAATGCATGGCTGATTGGTAGCAAGGTGCATCCGCCGCCAGGCATTTTGACCTTCAACAGCAAGCCGGTTTTATTGAAACACTTGCCACCCAAAGATGCTACGGCCCCAAGTCCCATTGTAGCAGGACCGAAGCCTTTGAAAAGTGATGCCAAGCGATCCACCAATGCCAATGAACAATTTGGAATGCAAGGAGATCCATGGGCACCAGCAGCACAACAAAAAGGCCTGCCACCGGCCTTTGCCAATACAGGCCCATCCGAAACAAAGTTCAAAGAACAAGATGCAAAGATCGATGAACAGAATGTAAAGATCCAAAAGATGAATGATGCGCTGGAAAAATTGACGGCTGACACCAAGCAGGAATTTCTCAATGTCCAGGAACGTGAGAAACAGAGCCAGCTTCAGATGCACACTGCCATTCAGGCAGTGAAAAGTGATTTAGAATCAGCCTTTCAAAATGCAATCCAGCAGCAGTCGGTGCAGTTGAATGGAACATTGGGAGAGCTGCGTGCCTTGCTTCAAGCGAAGCCCAAAAGGGCGCGTGCAAATGCAGATGGTGACATGGAAGATGATTGAAAGCCACGCATTGGAGGTGATATGCAATTAAGGGTTTTACCAAACGCTCTAGTTTGCTCTTTTTGTTGCAAATATGCCTTTTTTGGAGGCTACTATGTTTGCATGAGACCTTTTTCCAAGGCCTCACAATCCATAATTTGCCTTAGGACTGAAACTTCCATGGCACTTTGCTTGCAATTTCCATCATATCATCCTCCAAATGGCGAAAACAGCAGTGCATCCGTGTATAGATGTATAGATCATTCCATCCGAGCATCTTCCCGATATCCAAAAGTGCATTTTACAGATATCCAAACAGTGTCCATGCAGGCCATTTTGGCCATATTGTGTATAGATTGCCCTCGAGAAAACGCCCAAATATACAACCGACATGAGAACTATGTTCTGCCAGCCGCCTTGAAGTCAGACCATGATCCAATGAAAGCCACACGCATTGGAGAAGCCAAAAACCCAGGTCCTTTTTCCAAACCCAAGCATTTTTCTATGGATCGTGCAGTATTAGCTATTCTCAATCCAACAGCCATTCGAAAAAAACAAGATGAATTTGCCAATCTAATGCAATCGTATGATGTGAATCTTTTTTGCTGTGCAGAAACGACAGCTACGCATGAGGTACAAAAAGAAATGACAAAGCAGTTTGCCAAACTCCACCTGCGTACGGTGTGGTCCACGCCTGTTCAGCCACAAAAAGAACGTACGGACAACAATCCTAGTTTGAGAGGACGGGCAGGGGGAACAGCTATCATGGCAAAATGGCCAATTCGAGCTGCCCTAACCACAAATTTCTTACCTCAACATGCGCCTGACAGACTCACCCATGCCATTGTTCAGTTGGGAACGATTTTTGTCCAAGTCCTCACAATTTATGGCTATGCGGGATCTAACAGCTGGCATAAGCAAGCCACCAATGAGTTGATGCAGACTGCAATCCGAATGGCTGGAGCCATCAATTTGCCTGCAATCTATGTTGGTGACTTCAATTTAGATGTGCATATGCTTGATGCATTCGACTTGTTGGCCTCACAGGGGTATATGTCACTACAGCAACTCCATGAAAAAATGTATGCCCAGGAAATGCCAAAAACCTGTAAAGAAGCTACAACACCGGATACGGCTGTAATACATCCGTGCCTCATTCCACGGCTTGCTGGAATCCATGTTGATCCACAAGGCCTTTTTGATGCTCATAATCCTGTTATTGTAGTCCTTCAAGTCCCCCATGAACCCCTTTTCCATAAATGCCTGAAGACCCCAAAGACCAAGCCACTGGATAAACAAGATATCCAAAAAGCTGCTGAAATTACATGCAAAGATGTCACACCATGCGACTTGCAACAGTGGGCTGAACTTGTTGAAAATACTGTGGACCATGCAATCCATGTTGAACACGTAAATAATCCACTTGCTACACCACATCGACTTCCAAAACATTGCAGAGGCAGATGCAAACCACCGAGATTTGTCCTACTTCCGATGGTGTCACCAGCCAAAATGGCGAGACAAGGTGAATATCAACCCCCTCTTGAATGTGCGACCTATCGCGGAAAAAAGATGCTACGACAAATTAGAAGACTACATGCACTGCGACTCCGACTCCGCAAATTGGACCAGATTCAGACCATACCGCCAAAAACTATAATAGAACTCTGGCAAGAATGGACGGCAATCTTGCGTTGGCAGACCGATGAGAAAAACTTTTGCCAATGGGCAAATGATATTCCTGAGCTTTTTCCATTTCCGTGCCAACTTCCCACACAAGATTGGCTGAATCTAGCACAGCAGTTTATGAAACATGAGTTTGAATCCCACCTACATGAAGAACATAGAATCAGAGATCAGAAAGCTAAGATTCAACACATCATAGACTGTAAAGAAATCACAAGCGTGGTGTTTTTGCCAAAATCAGGAACCATGATTTCCGACCATTTCAGCATGTTGAAGCCACGGTCCAAGATGATGCCATCGTGTTGAAACTCGACTGTCAGTCTCAATATGAATGCTTTATTGACCGGGATAAGCCATTTCAGATGAACGCCCCCATTCTTGTTGATGGTAAGAATGCTGTAATCACTGAGATGAGACAAGATAGTATCTTGATTCGACTTCTTGATGGCCATCATGAATTGCCGGAGATAGTCCAGATAAGCCAGAACACATGTTCATTTCAGCAGGCTGAAGTTTTTGATGCACTAACCAATTACTGGCAGCAGTTTTGGACGTGTGATCTACCTCAACATGATACCGAATTTCACCAGGAATTTCAAACGCAACTACCACTGCACCCCAGTCTTCATGATGATTTCGAAGAAAATTTGGAGGACTGGAAGAACGCAATCTCAGAATCCAAAGGAGACTCCGCTCCTGGAGTTGATGGGTTCACATTCAAAGAGCTCAAAATGCTGCCAGATCAGTTGCTATTGCACTTGATTAGGATTGTTGCCAGTATGACCTCGTTTCCAAAAGACATGATGCTTGCCAGAACTGTTCCCATCCCAAAAAAAGGACAGTTCACGGCTGAAAACAGTAGGCCCATAACAATTCTTGCAACCATCTATAGGCTTTGGGGACGAGTTTGTACCAAAAGATGCCTCAAGCATTTGACAAAAATCTTATCCGATTCCATAACAGGTATGCTACCAAAACGAGGAGCTCAGGAGGCAAGCTACCAGTTGCAGGCCCTGATTGAGGCCAAAAGATATTTAAATGAACATATCACGGGTCTTACACTGGACCTTAAAAAGTGCTTTAATCTCCTTAACAGGGAAAAAGTTGCACGCCTGATGATACAGCACGGACTACCGCCAAGATTGGTAACGAAATGGAAAAACTCCATCCATAGTCTTTGTAGATACTGGGATATCGCTCACACATGTTCTGAAGTGCTGTCTACAAACAATGGATGTCCTGAGGGAGATTCTTGGTCGGTGGTTGCAATGCTGATAGTATCAGAATCCTGGATCCAGTTGCTTAAACAAGTATCCCATACCATCAGCACAAATGCATATGCGGATAATTGGACCCTTTTTATGCCTGAAGCTTGCTTGACCATTACTCCGGTACTGCGCACGTCACAATTTGTGGATTGGATGGGTTTGCAAATATCCTGGAAAAAGACATGGACCTGGAGCACAAGCTCAACTGGTGCAAAGAAGTTCAATGAAATGATACAAGAGGCGTTTCCTGGCGACAGTGTCTCTGAAATGCTGCAAGCTACTGATTTAGGCTGTCAAATGACGTATCATGGTACCTCAAAAATGGGAATAATGAATAACAGAATGCAGCAGGCCAAAGCGAGACTCGACATCCTCAAGCTTAGTGCATGGGTGCTTCCCCTCAAAGCATTTGTTGTCCAAGCCAGCGTTTTGCCTCTTGCCTTGTATGGGTGTGAGATGTTAGCAGTTGGACAAAGACATTTGCAGACTCTCCGTACGCAAATTGCTGATGCTATGATTGGAGAGAGTGTCAAAACAATGAGTAGCAGCCTTTTTCTACACTGCTTGAGTGATGCAGCGATTGATCCTTTTCTCAAAACGGCCCTTTTGGCCATGAAAGCTGCCAAAAAGTTTTTGGTTGCTGCCTCACCACAAATGAAAGCAACCTTTTTGAAAATCACCTCAAAACCATCGGAAAAGTATGTACAATCCAGTGGACCAGCAAGCGCCTTGCGTGAGTATTTGCAGCGACTGGGACTCCATTGTTCGCAAACTGGTGAAATACAAGTGACTGCCATGCGTTTTGTCAACATTGTTAGCACCCCATTTAAAGATATAGAAAAGTGTTTGCGACGAGCCTGGCAAGAACAGCTGCTAGTGATGCACACAAATAGGAGCAAAATCTGCCAACTACCACCTATCAATCAACTTGAAACTGTCAGAGTCCTGAGAAAATTTCAACCAAAGCAACAACTGATGTTGTTAAGGGAGATTGCAGGGGCATTTCAAACACGTGAACAACAAAGCAAGTGGAATCCAGATGTTGAGAATACTTGTGTATACTGCGGAGAAGAGGGTGATGACCGTCCTCATCGCAACTTCAGATGCCATGCATTTGCAGACGTGAGACATGAACACGCTGCATTCTTGGAGACGCTACAGGAGATCAATCCACACTTGGTTGAACTTCCAGTAATTCACTTGCACCCACACTGGGAATTTCATGATGCGCTGTTGTTTTCCATGCCTGATGCAATTGTTCCACAACACATGGTTCATACAATCCAAAGCTTGCAACTGCCGAGGTTAAATTTCTACACTGATGGAAGCTGCAGGTTTCCCACCTTTCCAGAAACATGTTACTCAGCATTTGCGGTCATTGCAGATTTGAGTTACAGTGATGAACAAAGAAGAGATTTGGCCACGACTTTTCAACTAACGGGGGCCATGCCAGTCACACTACAAAAATTGATAGTCGGAAGAACGAAAGGGCGTCAGCAAATTCACCGGGCAGAACTTTCGGCGATTATTGCAGTGTTTCGTGCGTTTGATGAATGCGTGGTTCATACAGATAGTGCTATGGCAATCCACTTGGTTCAACTTTGTCGAACAGCAAGTAGTCTTGCGGAGCTTGCGATGCATGATGATTTTGACCTGCTGGAAGCATTATTCCCAATACTTTCACCACATAAACAGGTTGTTAAGGTTAAAGCACATCAAAAACTTGCTGACATCAAGGATTCGTTGCACAGATACTACGCTCTGGGGAATGATCTAGCTGACACGGTTGCTAATTCAGCTTGCACACTTTTTTTGCCGGAAGTAGTTGAGCAACTTGATTTTTTCCATGAGGATTTGGTGGCACAGCGAGAGCAGACTCACCGATTTTATCAGTTTAACCTTGACCTACAAGTGGCGAGAGCGAGAGCACAAGGGGAGCCTGACCCAGACAGTGTGACTATTGCCGTTAATCATGCAAATGTTTTCACGCTTTTGACGACATGGAAGGTGGAAGTTTGTTGGCCCAAACCATCCTTCATTCAAGATGCTGAAGTGAGACATTGTGTGCTTGGCTTTCAGTGGGCTGTAGCGATGCTACAATGGCTCGAGAATTGCAGATGGCCGATTGAACCGATCTCTGACGATCCAGGAATTTCATGGGCTGAGATAGCCCTGGTTCTTGCGATGCGGCAACAGCAATGGCTGCCTATCAAGCGTCTTAGAGGAAACAAACACATGATCATGCAACCCTTCACTCTGAAGGATATACATGACATGAATCTACAGTTTTCTGAACAGGCTACCATGGCCTACACTTTGATGGGACAAGTGCGAGGACTTGTTGCACATGATGTTATTCCCAATTATTGTGCCTATGGAAAAACCAAAAGTCTTTACTTGCAAGGTGGCAATTCATGGACTACGGGGATTACTACTAGGCCTGAATTTGGGGAACAGACGGAGATGTTTCAGATCATGCGCAAATACTTGATGAAGCATTCGGGTCAATTGCAACACTTGCCTGATGTCTTCATTAATGACACTTCTGAACCATGGGGCGATGACATGGTGATGGCAAACGTTGACTTCTTGGAACGTACTCGACGTTCACGGCTGGCAATGAGAAGAGTCAGGCTGACTCGAAAGGCATGGTTGGACGCTGTTTGATTTTTGACCTGTTTCACTGAGACGTTCTTCCTAATATGGGGAGTCAAGGAACATGGCTGCCTCTTCGCATTGCAGGGAGGTGGCCGGGAAATCAACGTGCAACAACACGGCCTTATTTCAGGTTGGTTAATTATTATAATTTACCCATATATATATATACATAATTATCTATTATTAGATGGATTCCATAATATATGTTTATTAGATTAATTAGGTTATAATCCACATATAATCCATAATCATCCATAATTATGGATAGAAATATCTGGAT
>Ga0126342_10021579_pt1 | contig 10717 bp, 14 predicted proteins | sample Cyp1metagenome_FD_92528 | JGI IMG/M metagenome (GOLD analysis project Ga0126342, IMG submission 92528) | Coral microbial communities from Lord Howe Island, Old Settlement Bay, Australia - Cyphastrea 1 metagenome | ecosystem: Host-associated > Invertebrates > Cnidaria > Coral ... | reverse complement strand
CACCACACCACAGGGGGGGAAGGGGGACAGTGCCACACCCCCACCACACCACAGGGGGGGGAGGGGGAAGATCTCATATGGGACCAGTATATGGGACCCATCCCATATGGGGGGGGGAGGGGGGGGGGGGGCAGGGCGTGGTGCATATATACCGATTATATACATGGCCAATAACCAGTCTATATCTTACATGAATGTGTACAAATATATATATACTGATGTCGTAAATAAACACTGATCTTAACTAATACATATCGTGATGTCACCTCCCGGAGTGGAAAAAAGCAAGACAAGAGCAAGGTCCCTTTAAATCGCTTCGAGGCATTTCCTACGTCAGAGGCTGCTGGATGAAATGTGGTGCGGACCCTGAGAGGAACTGCGAATTGCACGCTTTGAGACACCAGTCAGGCGCCCAGAAGTTCATAAGTCACCAGCTCATGTGAGCTGATCAAAGGCTTCAGCTGCTACCAGGGGATCGGATAACGGGATAAGTTACCAAAGGACTGCAGATTCTTTGATCAAAACAGATCGCAATGGCAACATGATATATGGCCATGGTGTCTGGGCATCTCCATCTCCACTCGGTTGCACTGAGTTTGCACTTGCCCAGAACCAACCGCTGGGAGCCCCTGCTTGTGCCACAGCCATGGTGTGCCAAGGGGCGGAATCACATGCCGAACGGTGGAGGGAATTCACTTCTGATCTTGAGCTATTGCATGTGTTTGCAATGCTGGTGAAGGGTTTTAGGGAAGGCACTAATGAATGCTGCAGATCAAACCGAGTGGTTCAAGTTGTTGTTGAATGAAATTCCGTGCTGCCAAACATGGCTGAGCTAAAGCTTCAGAAAGTGTAACCAATGAGGATAATGGGCTCAATGAAGCATCTGTATCTTTCCTTTCAGTCACGATTCTTATGCAGATTCTGACGTGGAACGGATGCGAATTGCGAACAACCCACTTCGACGCATCTGAGCCGAAGCGAAGAGCCACGACCACCCTTGAAGAAGGCAGAACAACTCGACACAGGGTGCAATTTTGTTTCAGTATGCGGCCGTACTCTCACCGCCACTAGTCCGGCGTCCCTCAAAAATACACTGGTGCATGTGCTTGAAATCCCATCATCAGGCCAAGGGATTTCCCATGATTTCGCCATGGAAATATCGCCCCAAGCATTGCATGCTCTTTTCTGCAGTGCCTTTTAGGATGGTGCCCACTATTTTAGTGGGGACCATAACAAATCCACTTGGGTATGAGAACGCAAGCTATGTACATGTGTGGAAACTCTCTCCATGAAACGGAAATGATTCCACTAGAGACTCGAGACTAACCGCAAAGTGTCTGAAAGGTGGAGCTGGTGATATGGTAGAAGCTCACAGCTCAAAAGATGTCGAAACCGAAGGTGTCCAAGTCATCCTCTTTTTTCTCTTTCCTTGGTTGCACCATTGGAGGGGGGAAAAAACAACAATCCTTGGGGAACCGGGAACCAAAAATCCACAACTTCACCTCCAACCAGAATTGATTAAATCCGCTCAAAGAAGCTTCAACAAATATCACTGTAGTCTAACATATTCCAACATACTGTGGCATCCAACTGACTCCTACAGGTACCAAATACATCATTAAGTCTGAAATAAACATAAATTGACTGTGGATACTGTGGCCGAGATTCTTCTTTTTCTTCTTTTTCTTGGCCTTCGCCTCGTCCTTGTCCTCCTTGGAGCCCTTGGGGATCCGAAAGCCCGAGACCAGCGAGGCGCGCCCACCGCTGGGCGATGGGCCCAGCAGGTCGGAGCTCAATGCAGACGTTGCTGCGGGCGAGACGGGCGACACGGGCGACACGGGCGACACTGGCGACACGGGCTGTGGTGCGGCAGGGCCGACCTGGGCAGGGCCCAATGGGGAGCCTTGAAGCACTGTTCATATCTGATGTTCTATCTATCCATCCATCTATCCATCCATCCATCCATCTGTTAATAACATCAAAAGGCCCTGAAAAGTCTGGCGGAAAAAATCTATTGGCGCAATGCAACTGGCACCCTTGAGCTACGCTCCCCCCAAAAGGTGGAAATCAAAGGATATCCGGATATCCATCCTCTTTCAGCAAATCCCAAGCCACCAACCACGAAGCCGAATCTGCCGGCTTTGCGGCACTGGCTGAAGTTTCAGGCGCCACGGTGGGTTTGATGAGAGGTTGGATCCGTTCTGCCTTGGTCCGGGGCGACTTCTTGGCCCTTGGCAGCTTCAAGCGACCCGACTGCGGCACCAGTTCAGCGCTAGGGCTTTCTTCGATGAAATCTATGGTGTTGTCCGGCAGGCCCTTCGGCAGTTCAGGGAACTTTGGGTTGGAACTGAGGGGTATCATGGGGTATCTAAACAAATTCCTGAAAACACCGGAACTGACCTAAGAGTGGCCCCAGAACACTTGATGTGGATGTCAGGCATGCCCTGGATTCCCAGCTTGAAAATGTATCACCAACTTGGGGTTCATCGTCCAAGCTTCATCGCTGCCGTTGCTTCTTTGCCGCGCTGGGCTTCCAGTGCTTTCCAGCGCTTGATGAACAGGGTCCTCCCGATCGAAATTGACCTGGAATGACGCAACACATCGATTGGGACATCCTTTCACCCGCGAATATTCTTACTGAGCACATCTTGTTAACCTTCAATATTCATTGCTTGGTCTGCCAGGCGGGAGCGGTGCCAAGCCAAGAAGTGGTGACACCCAGCTACTTTCAAGGCATGATATTCTCCCCCTAGCCCCTCTTCCATTCTGATCATTCTGGGTTCCTTTGGAACTTCCCAACTAACGCCATCTTTTCCATCCAGGGACAGGTGCCATTTTGAACTTTTTGTCCCGGTGCTTCACTGGAGCTTTGGTGGTTTCTTGGCTCACGCTCGGCCCGTCCAGGGAAAACGAGAGCGAAAACGAGGGTGGCTCCGCTTCTGCCACACTGGTGCCAACAGCGTCAGACGGTGCAAACACTTCCAACGCATCCCCGGTGGCAGCCGCATCCTGCGCATCCTCAACGGGCGTCAACAATGTGACATCGCCTGCCTGGCCATCGTCTTGTTGAAGCGTCGCAGCCTCCAAAATGCCTCCGGGGGCACCTCAAAGCTGGCATTTTCTGTCAAGAATCAGGATCTCGAAAAGCACAAACATAAAAATATCGTGACAAAGGACCCAAAGTCAACCCATCCCTGCACCTCACCGAGCCCCTCCCAACAGGCGCCTTCTCCGTCCTCTTCCCTAGCCAGTTCCGTTGGACTCAGCATCTCCATGAAATTGGCCTCGTTCACCGCCCGCAGCTCCTCTTCCTGGCCGGGCCACGTGGAGGAAACCTACGGCTCCACATCCTCTGTGCCCATGAAGCTCATGGATGAGGCAGGTGGATCACCTGCCGGTTCCAGGTCCTGGCTGAGAGTGGCTGGGAGAAGCTGGGGCGAATGCGATGTCAAACTCATCGTGATGAAAAAATGTAAAATAGCATTCCGACCGCAAGACTGCAACGCACCCAACAAACCCACCAACTTTTCACACCGAGTCACATCATGCATCTTTGCTTTCAGGCTTCTTCCTTGCTCCTGGTTGCTCATTTAATTCCATCCAAAAACTATGCGATGATCATCATACAAGAGTAGATTCACCAGTGACCCAAGTATTGCCAGATCCTTACATTCTCGTTTTGGGTCCATTAAATCAGATTCCTGCTCCCAAAATTGTGGCCCAAGTTGATGCTCAACACTGGTTTGATACTCAAATCCTCCAGGTCTGGTTCCTAGAACCACCACCAAACCTCAAAGGCTCACGATTTTTTCATCAAAAATGTCCCAGCCCCCAGCAGCTCCTTGAGCCTCTTCCGCTCCTGCCTTCCCCGTTCCATGGCCTGAATCTTCACCGCCGCAGCCTCCACCACTGGGTCCGGGGCATCGAAGAAGCCCAGCATCGCGGCGCGCGAGGGCGGCGAAGCCGCGACGGGCTTCGCTATCTTCGCTACGGCGTCGGTTTCCAGGTGCAGCTGGACCTCAGCTCAATGGCAGTTGTTAGCCATGACTTAAGTCATTATGATTATTGATATAACTTGATATAACCATCACTCATTGACTATACTGATCATTGATTATGGTTATCGTTATAGTTATGATTATTTATCAAAATCATTAGTCATTGATCGTTAGTTATAAATATAACTTATAACTTATAACATCTTATAACCACTAATCATTTAGCATTTAATTTAACCCAATTATAAGTGGATATAACTGATATAACCCATTTTCCTCACCGGTTAATTAACTGGAAAATATCTGATTGGTGCTTGAGAGCCAGCCCCCTGAAAGCATATGCTTGCACGTGGGATGATCCCGCAGTAGAATCTGCTGGCATGTTCACTGTGAAACCATGAAATCCCGGAGTCTCAAAATGCCATAGAATAGACATCCACGTGATACCAACAGGGATACCCTTTGAATACATTCGGCATATCTTTTCGACCGTTGTTGTCCAGGTCTTTAGATTAGGGCATCCCTGAAAGTCAGAAACAGGTGAGAAAGGAGCCATCGATATTATGTTCTTGGCCAATAATGTAGTAAATGAAATGGTGGGATCATCACAGTTTTCCATCTTTTGGTCACTCTATGTCACTCTCATTGGCTTCACACATGAGTTGCCAAGGTGCGGTGTCTTCTTGGCTGTTGCGTCGCGACGCGACGGAAGGAGTTTTCGCTTCGGCGGGAAGGGGGCTGGTCCTGGCAGACGGGAATTGGGAGGTTCCCAGACGTTCAAACTTGGGTCCAAGGTCAATGAACATGTAGATACTGTTACATTCGTATATCTATGCCGAAATCTATATGGTATCTAAACCTATGTTCATGTTTTTAAAATTCCTATATATATATATATATATATATGTATATCTATCTATCTACCTACCTACCTACCTATCTATCTATCTATCCATCCATCTATCTATCTATCTACCTATCCTGTCTGTCTGTCTGTCTGTCTGTCTGCCTGCCTGCCTGCCTGCCTGGCTGGCTGTCTGTCTGTCTGTCTATCTATCTATCTATCTATCTATCTATCTCATGTGGTATGTGTATCTGTATCAACCTTTATCCATATCTATACCATTCTAAATTCTACATATCTCATCATATATCTATGTCGATGTCTATATCTACATCTAGATGCACGTACACGAACAATCATTTACACGCACACTGGAGGGCATCCAAGGCGGATATGAGTATTTGAATATCTGGGACACCCACACAAAAGAAACTATGGGGATGTTTAGGGGTGCCCAACCAATGAATTGGATCGGATCTATTTGTAGTGAAATAACCCCATGGGAATTACTCAACCATGGCCAGAGTACATGGCACAGCGCAAAAATGAGAACAGCAGGTAGATGCCACCGATATCAATTCACTTCATAAAGGTGATTAGAGAGAGAGAGAGAGAGATGTCACCAATGACTTCAAACTTCAACAAGTAATCCCTTCACCCTAATATTAAACACCTCCAAGAAACCACGGTTTAGTATGGGATTTACACTTGTTTGGGACAATTTCGTCCATTTGGGTGGTGTTTAACTAAGCCCCAATCAACTTCCATGGTTCCCTCCCCTGCCCGTCCTTCCATCCTCCGGTGCCTCCGGAGCTTCCTGAAGTGGCCGCGACAACCTGGGCCAGTTCGGGATGGAACCCCCCAGGAGGTAGCATGAATCTAACAACACAAAAATAGTGATACCAGTAATAAATGTATTTCAGTATTTCGTAAATCCAAACTATTGCTGTAGGGATTTGGAACCTCGTGTCACATCGCCAGGAAGCCAAAATGACAAAATTCCCTGGGGACTTACCCCAGCTATGGTCTCGCTGGACACATCACCTTCTCGGGCGGCCCTTGTTATAGTCTTCAGAGCTGCTTCCCCACATTTAAGGGATAAATAGATAGCAAATTCTTCCCCAAATCAACTCATACCAAGTCCTCCAAACCAGAAAAAAGGACCTCAAAATGAAGAGATCCAAAAATACTTAGGGGTGTATGAACAATATCGAGAAGGAAGGGATTACGGCTCAGGCCCCTACGTTGCCAAATCAGCTTCAGGTGGTTCAAGCACTTCAGGCGGGCTGACCGCAGCAAACTGCGCCGCGATGCCTCGAGAAGGAAAGATGAAACCACAGGTGGTCTCATTTCACGAAGGAAATGGAGGCCATAGCGCCATATTCCGAAACAATAGTTTTAATACGTTAAGGCTAATTGACAGACTATTGCAGTTGCAACCTGCAGTTCATCGATATGGAATATATGTGATGCCCCTCCTGTGCACATCCTTCAATCACGGACCTGTTACTTCTGAGAAAATAGCTATTAACGAGTTTTCAACTACCCACAACTGTGGTCCTTTTCCATCCTTTTCCTAGGGGTAAAAGTCATTAAGAAACCCAGCCTTGCACTACCCACCAGAACCAACCGGCTGGTCGTTGCGCCACCTAAAGCTCGCCAAGTTATGATTAAGTAATGCGTCGCAACTCTGCAAAATAAGCCAATGAAATAAGGGGCAGTTTCCCAAGTTCAATCATAAAACAACCATCATTCCCAATCATGAACCCATCTCATCTCCAAGCATGCACCATTATTGGTGCGATAATGAACCATGATTAACCGCCATTATGTAACCATTATTGGGATCATTGACCACCATCATTGTTATTTTTTCACAACCACAATTAACCAGAATTCGCCATAATCAACAATAATAAGTAATGTTAATTTCATATTAATGACCGGCCCGAAGTAATCAACGCCCACATTCCAAAAAATATTTGGCAATACTACTTTGGATTGGTCCCTCCCTATTAATAAACGGTTTAACCCCAGAAATCCTTATTGTGTGGTAGTCAGGAGTCAGGATATATGTGTTTTTAATGGTTTTAAGTTTTAATTGTTTTTTAATGGTTGAAAAAGTAATGTTTTGAGGGATGTCCCATGCCCAATCTCAACATCATCTCACCCCAGGTTAGTTGTTTTTAAATGTGTTACAAACCCTAGTCTTTTAATTGGGGTCTCTTACCTTCTAGGGTGAAGGGAGGTTAATACATGTTATATGATACGAACTTGGCACAACCCCATCCCCAACTGATACCCCTCTCGGCACCTCTCCGCACCTGCCGTCCGCGCTGCACTGCCTGAATCTTCCGCGCCGCGGCCGCGCGCTCCTGCGAGGTATCCAGCTGCGTCCAGAGCTTCCGCCAGCGAAACAGGGACTGAAGTTTCCTCCAACGGAGAGATGCCAAGGCAGGATTCATTTCATGAAAATTTTGCGGGAAATCATGGTTGTTAGATGATGTTAGATGTATCTTCATTTTTTTCATCAACCAATTCTGGGAGGCAGGAAACCGTGGCCTCTCGAGCAAAGAGAAATGGAAATAATTACTGTGATATTGACTAATAGGTATTGATAAATTGATTTCGGTATAGGTTTGGGTCGTGTTAGAACTGGATAGGGATAGTTCGTGGATTGCACCAACTTTCTGGTCCAACCACTGGTTGATTTTGGATGCAAAACGTGGAACACATACAAACAACCAGCCGCAGCCTTTTCCGGGAAACAGTTCAGAATGTTCCAGCATCCAAAAATGTCAGTCAATTTTTCCAAATCCCCAAACCCCTCAAAACCACAGTGCCTGGCTGCCACATCCATCTCCTTAATCCTTGGCCCCCGTGGCGACGACTCGCCTTCGCCCCGCCCAGTGAGGTGTCGCAGCTCCCCCGCGGCATCCACGGCCTTCGAAGGCAGCCCTGGGAAGGGCCACAGCTCCCTGGGGCGCCACAGCCGCAACTGCTGCTGGAGCTGCTCGCGGAACTGGAAACGTTGCGCCTCGAAATGGCGGCTGGGGTGGTTTCCACCATGGAGATGGACTGATCCCACAAGGATAATGAATGTTCCAAATTTGATGATTCAAGAATTGCGTTGTGGAAACTGTGGTTTGTCACAAACGTCGAATTCCTGTCAAAAATTGACATGTACCGTACCTACTTGAACAGGCGAATGGACGTGGTGTGAAAAAAATGGTCGCGAGGTGGCACACCTTAACCGCTAGAAATATTGCAGGGTTCATCCTTTTTGTTGGTTGAAACATGTGCAAAACCGATCCTAACTGGAAGTACAATAGCGCGACGTAAAATGCAGATTTCCAGTCGGGGTGATGAACCAGCAAATTTACACTTTGATCCAAGCAACAACATGTCCATTCTATATTGAAAACGCCTGAAGGTGCAAATTGTACTTGGTTTGGTGTGCAATTCAATTGTTGCTATGAAAATCTGCACCCCCCCAAAAGAAAATGACGAAACGTTCGCCCACTTTACATCCCTAAAGTTCCTGTTTGCAAAAGTTCCTGCTTGCATTGCATCAATTTATTTTTCAAATAAATATATTATTCCACTCCAACAATAAAATCCCCCGAGCTAGCCTCGTCTCTCAGAGCCTCCCTGAAACGCTCACGCTGTGTGGCGCTGGAAGAGACGCTCCGAAAGGCTTGTTTGACCTGCAATGGCAAGAAAATGCGGCAAAACCACCACCGGATGTCCAAATTGAGGGCAATAAAGCAGCAGCCTACCCCACACCCATGATTGTATGTTTCTCTGTTTGTCTTGCACGGAAATCCCCCAAATTCAACAAACCAGAATTTCATTTTCATGGTTCGCACTATTGACTCGACTAGTTTTTGATTTGCCTTGAACCCACGGACGATCATCATCGAAACTACATGTTGTGCACCACGTGCAACTCCGACTTCTTCAATTCCATTCATGATGTCTGGTGGTTTCAGAGCCTAGTTCAATTTGGGTTGTGCTGGGTTCCCAACGAATGTATCGCCTTTGCAACCTCAGAAACCCAGAAGGTGCTGCCACCCCTCAACCAAGGCGCATCCTCCGGGGTGGCGCGGAACTGCACCACCACCCGTTGCGGGCCCGTTGCGGTGAAGCGGCCCACCGCACTCTGCCGTTGCGCCGCGATCCAGCGTTCCACTGATGCACCGCCGATGGCGAGAAGCTGATCCCCCACTTGGATGCCATGGGTTTCGGCCCAAGCGCCTGGGATCCACAGAGTTAAACAAAAATGATTTGATTTACCGTTTCCCGGTTCAAATCTGATCATAAACCAACACCAGTACTTTCATTTCATGATACCAACCCTGTTCCAACTATACATTGCGATTTGAAAAAGTCCATTGATTAAGAACAAAGTAACAAAAACTATTTCAGAACAGATTCACAAGTAATTGGGGTCGCGACCATGTTGAAACCCTAGCGGTCAAGTTCACGCAGGCACGGGGTTATGGCACATCATTTGGTAAGGATAGGTGGAAAGGCTGGGAGCACTCGGATAAAAAAGGATGCGCCTGGGTCAATGTCTACAACCATGCCAGCAGAATCGAAGACAAGGCCTAAGGGCTGGGAATCACAGTGTAGCTCCGCAGCAACACTCACAGCCTGGCAGCAGAAGGGCATGCATTTCCCTTCCTAAAATCCGCCGAGCGGTATTTCCACCGGCGTCATCCATCTTGTCGTGTTTCCAAACCGTTTCATCTTTTAAACGCAACTTGGTTGGGCAGGTCTCGGCTGCAAGGGCCTCCCAGAAACCATGCAAAGGTGAGAACATTTTGTGTGTGGTGAGCCCATGTTATTCGCGCGCGTCGCGGGCGGGGTAGGGTGGAGCAAAGAATGGCGATGCTGGAGGAGCATGAAATGGCGGAAAATACGTTTCCACACTGTAAATTTAATTCTGCACGTCAGTTTGAAACCACCCCCTGACACAAGCACACACATACATACAGACACATTTGACGCAATGTATTGTCAACAGGTCAAAGATGGGTTGAATTTCACTAAATTGAGCAACCCGTGAAACATGTTAGTTTTGGTTTTGGGCGGACACCGTTTCCAGGAAAATGCTGACAAAAACTCTGAAACTTTTGCAGCCCTTGAACCTACATTTTTTTAAATCAACACCGCCCAAAAAATGAAAAAATAACCCTACCCCTATAGAGGGGGAGGGCGGGGGGGAACAAAACCAACCTGTCGAATTTCATTTTTTTGCTTGGAAAGCCTGGGATAATGATCCTTCCCCTCGAATGGAATTGTAAAGAAGCATTTCTTAACAGGCCTCGGAGGAGCTAAGCGCAACTATGATCACGGCAGCGCAATTTTTTGGAGGGATGCCATCCCTACACATATGCTGCTTCAGTCTGACGTTTACTTAAGCGCAAGTATTTAATTTTCACCTCGTTGCCAATGACATGGAATGATGAGGAATACTGATCATTGAGACAGCATGATTGCAAAAAATATATTTTAAAATGAAATTTCAGTACGACCCCCCCCCTCAAATTCAATTTTTAAAACGGTAACGATTAAACAAATAATCGAAGTCAATTTCATTGAGACAGATACAGCACATGGCTATGCCAAGTTCAGGCTGTCGTCAATAACAAAAACGCAAGGGTAAACCAAATTCAACATGAGACATCTTCCTGGAACGGGTGTTTTTTTCGCTTTCCGCCCGTTCGAGTCGAAGACTACGGCCCCATAGGGACATGGGCAAACCAAGAGTCACAACATCCGACAAAAATTCAGGAAGGCTTGCTCTTCGGCAAGCCAATCATGCCGGTTCCTGGCTTCAATCAGCCATGACTCTTGGCCAAATTTATTT
>Ga0126342_10021578_pt1 | contig 10717 bp, 7 predicted proteins | sample Cyp1metagenome_FD_92528 | JGI IMG/M metagenome (GOLD analysis project Ga0126342, IMG submission 92528) | Coral microbial communities from Lord Howe Island, Old Settlement Bay, Australia - Cyphastrea 1 metagenome | ecosystem: Host-associated > Invertebrates > Cnidaria > Coral ... | reverse complement strand
TATAACTCCATATAACTCCATATAACTCCATATAACTCCATATAACTCCATATAACTCCATATAACTCCATATAACTCCATATAACTCCATATAACTCCATATAACTCCATATAACTCCATATGACTCCATATGACTCCATATAACTCCATATAACTCCATATAACTCCATATAACTCCATATAACTCCATATAACTCCTATATTCCTATCAAACATAGCCATTTCCTGTAGCTACGTTAGATTACCAGAGGTTAACCATATACAATATACATATGTATATATATATGTATATATAATTGTATATATACATACATATGTGTGTGCGTGTGTGTGTTCATAATTCATACATGCATACAACGACAATAGTTTATATCTCCCATAAACCATAGAATTCACCAAGTTATAACAACGAAGCTATTGTAAACGCGGATACCTCACCTTTTTCAAAACCCTTCAGCCTGACCCCAGCGCCATCCTCCATGGTTCAGGGCTTCGCCCGTCTGAAGCGCGCCGGCATTACCTGTGCCACGCTGAAAGACATTCGAAAGCTGCGGCGCCAGAATTTTCTGGCAACGCTGGGGCTGGAGGAAGGGCAGGGGATGGGGATGGAAGTTTCACCAAACTTGGAGATAAGGTAAATTTTGTATAGCACACTGTGAAACAATGGGGAGTTCTTAACCCAGAAATGGGGAAAATGGAGGTTTGAGCGATAAAACTTGGAGAACATTGATATTTAACCCACAATCAACGAAAATGGGAGCTGAAGACCGTTGAACACTAGAAGACTTGGAAAACATGGTGGTTTGTGACCAACAGAAATGGACATCTCACCAACCAAAAGGACACAATCAAGATCTACACTACAAAGATGGAAGTTTCACCTATGACAATAAAAAAATGAGATATTAACCAATGAATCAAAACATATATGGAAGAAAATTGGAGTTTTACACATACGAAATGATTCAAGCATGGAAGATAAGATTTCACCAACAAAATTTGGACAAAGTCGTATATATATATATACTGGGGCAACATAGTTGTCTATTCACCAGCATGGGAAGACGAGCCTTCAGTTTTTGCTGGTAATGGTAGTACCAAGTCTTCCCATTTTTGTTGGTAAATCTCTCAATGTTTTGGGATCCGAACTGGGTATGGTGGAGATCTCAGGAGCCCTTGGAATTCAACGAAGGCGATGTGGGAATTCCTGGTGGTATCCAGGTGCGGTGGGTTTTGGTGTGGCTTCGAAGCTGTAGTGGTTGGAAAATCATTGGACATTTCAGGAATGACCAGCTGGTTGGTGGTTTGGAACACTTTTTATTTTTCCATATATTGGGAAGGATCATCCCAACTGACGAACTCCATCATTTTTCAGAGGGGTAGGTATACCACCAACCAGTCATGAATGACCAGTAGTGGCACGAGTTGGGAACACCGTACACCAGTAGTGGCACGAGTTGCCTTGGGGCCAAGGGCTTGCCATCTGCAGTGAAGTTCTTCATAAACCTGGGTATCCTTCAGAAACTGACATCGAAACATGGAAAATCCCATGAAAATCCATCAAATCTCCATACGGTGGATGGCTGCGAAATCCTGCACCAGTTGAAAACGGTGGTAAACATCCCATGATTTATAGGGTTTGAACCATCCTTTTGGTGATGCAGGATTTCTTCTATCCACAGTATCTCTTACTATTATAATGGAAATTAGGATGGTAATATTATATCCCATAAGACGATTCAAATTCATAGTCATTCATAGTCTACATCAATGATTATCAGATGGTTTCAACCATCAAATTCTTTAAATGGATAATCATATATATAATCATATGTAGATGGTTGAAACCAAAAATGTATATGGGGATGTATCAAAACCAATCTTGCTATATTTGGGGGGATGAACATCCATTTACCAGTTATTTGGATTTATTTGGGGTTCACTTGGTAGTACCAAGGTTTTGACTCATAGCCATATGATAATCAATGATCATCTTAAATGGTTTTTTCAACCATCAATTTCTTTATATATATATAATCATATTTGTAGATGGTTCCCATATGATAATCAAAGATCATCAAATTCTTCCCAAAAACACATAATCATATGATATCATGGTTGAAACCAAAGATGGATTCCTGATAATCCTTTGATAATCAGTTTTTCTTCCCAAAAACACCCTCGAAAAATCCCATGGCTTCACCAGGTCTTGGAGCCCAGCAGTGACCACGTTGTCACCGAGGTTTTGGGATTTTTTGATGGGTTGCTATGGACAGGCCATAGAAATAGATGATATACCTGACTTTACCTATTCAACATGGTGATTTTCCATAGTTTTAATGTTTACCAGAGGGTAGGTTGGATTAGATCTGGGTGGATTTAGTTTTCCTCTATTTTGTGATGGAAACATTTTTAGGCCCAAGGTTCACAGCGTTCTCGGTGTCAAATCAACCAGGGGATGTCATGAGACCCATCCAACACTTCGACCGGTCACGACGAACGGCGGTCGATGTTGGCGGCATAGGAATGAAATCCCAACCATGGTCTGGTTGATGGTTTGGAACATCTTTTAATATTTTTTTTTCCCCCAATAGTTGGGACAATTGATCCAATCTGACCTGACTAATATTTTTCAGAGGGGTAGGTATACCACCAACCAGTGGTGGATTGAATTGGCGATTGATATCACTTAACTGTTTCTAGAAGGAAAGCAGGCTACGGCGCCCTCGCACCTGTTGACGCAGTCCTGAGATCCTCTTGTTCTTCAAAAATAGGAGGGCTGGAAAATATCCGGAACATTTGAATTTGAATGCTTCAAACAACTTCAAAAAACAGTTTCAGAGTCTTTCAGATAGTCCGGAATTGAGCAAAAGAAGGCATCTTAAAAGTTCCCTTTTTCCTGCCCAAATCACCAGTTCTATCCCGATTTATGGTTGTTCCGTTTTTCCCCATGGATAGTTGTATCCCAATAGCCATTTAACGCCATTAATTAAAATCCCATTGCTATACCATATGAAATATTATGAAATCAGTCATTCGAAATATGTTTATCCATGGTTATTCAACGTTAATATAGTTGCTGTATATCAATAATAGTTGATAGCTATGGGTTATGGCTGTATCCAAATATACCATATTAGATTAGGAAGTGACACAGCACAACAGGTCTGCAGCCAACGCCCGACTGGTGTTATTAAATGAACCAAAAATTAGCTGCACTAACAGTTGTATCCCATACATATCCCTATGCCAGTTATAGCCATTTTAACACTTACACTATGTTACACAACTAAAGTTAGTAGTTTACATCATTCTACATCCATCCATGTATATGCCATATGTTAATCCATATTATAAATGGCATATAATCCATATATTCTACATCCATAATATTCCAATATTTATCCATTCATATTACCCTCTGGTAAACTAACATAACTATGGACAATCACCATGCTGTTAATGGGTAAATTAACTATTTCAATGGCAATTTTCAATAGCTTTTTGTATGTTTACCCAAGGGTAATCACCATTTAATTCACTATTAGCCATTCATAACCACCATCAATCAGCATTAATTCACTATTAATCACCATCAACCACAATTAAACTGGTAATCCATTGTCATCAATCCATACATCCCCACTAAGCATTCTCAATCGGAGGACAGCATCAAGCGTTTCGGTGGCCCATCGGCACCTTCAGCCCCCTGGCCCCGCGAGCATTCCACAGAGGAGGCGAGGCGAGCCTTACGGGAAATCCATAGAAATCCCATGGGACAACCCATGGAAAAACTCATGGTTATCCTAAGAAAACTGATGAATTCTACGATTTTTAATGGTTAATATGTTATGGGCTATTAACAAGCCATGGGTTTTCTATATGCAATGGTTCAGACAAGTTGTAATGTCTCTTGCCGCCAAACGATGGGAAAGTTGGTAGTAGGACATCTGGGGTGGTTTATGGTCCTTATGACTTACTATGGTCAGATGGGGTGATAACAAGTTGAAATGTAACGATGGGATATTGCTGGCTAAGAATGATGAATTAATCTGGTATAACGGGATATACCCTCTGGTAATTTAATATAGCTATTGAAAATCACCATAGAAATAGTGATTTTTCCCATGAAAAATGGTGGATCTTTCCATAGTTTTTTGTTAACGTTTACCAGGCCGGGTAGCTAAGCAACTTTCCTACCTTCGCACTTACATGGAACATATCTGATTATGATGGGAGAGAATGGGATATGCACGTAACGTGAACTCACCGTTTTTGTTGGCATATGCAATGAACATATTGAGACACTTGGATCCTGCGACGTCACGACTTAAAGGATGGCAATTGGACTGGAACCATCTCAAAATATCCCAAAATCGTATCCAGAATTACGGGTATTTTTTGCGGATGATGATAGGACATGGATAAGTACAGTGAGACTAATTTGGATAGACCATATTGGTGCAATCGTCCATACTTCAAGGATTTCCACCAATTGGAGGGGTGTAGTTTTTTGACACATTGTGGTGTGGTTCTTGCCCTTAAATTACTTGGGATGATTAGTTAGAACTTGACAGCTCCGTATTGTGCTTGATCAGTTAACATGGCTTATTAATTATCATTATTATCGATCCCAAACGTTGGCATATTTGCTGAAAAAATCAAAGATATACATTTAAATGACTACATATGCTATATTCCCTCCGGCAATCAAACATGACAATGGAAAAGGCCCCATTTATAGATGATTGTTGGATTAAAACTGTCATCTATATATATATATATACGGAATTTCCCTTTGCTATTTTTGATTACCAAAGGGCATCATGCAATACATGAATGGTACGGGGAAGGAGAATCTTCAATTGAAATTCACGATGTTCAACTGGGGTTTCCCCGCTCAAACTACGTACCTACATGATTTTCACCATTTGGACCTCGAAAACATCGGCATTTCGGGGGAGTTCAAATTTCCCCTAGAAATTTGGCACAGTGGAGGGAAATTCCAAGCTGTATCCAGGATCCACCATTCCAACCTGACCAGGATGAAGACAAGCTGGCGCACTTAGAGAAGAAATTAATGAAGATCCTCAAGTCCCGTAGCAAGGCTACCCGCGCGCGAGCATGGCATCATGGGGGCCCCCTTTGAAAGCCATAGGGCCATAGGGGCCCTGTAAATCTCACCAGCCAACCTGGGGATGTCGGGATGTCACGAGCTCAATATACTATCGTTATTTCAGTTACCCTCTGGTTATGTCAAAATAGCTATTGAAAATGGCCATAGAAACAGTGGATTTACCCATTAATAGCATGGTGATTTTCCATAGTTATGTGACAGTTTACCAGGGGGTATTTCACAACATGTGGAGTTTCTCGTCAACCAACAGGAAATCGAATTCAATCTGTTGGTAGTCGCTGGGAATAGAACATCAAACCCACAGATTAGGGTACCAATGGTTTGGTAAGTTTCAACATGTACACGTACCCCGATGTACCCTATCCCATATGCTAGCTACAAAACTGGGTGATTTGTTCGGGCACATGTTGGTATATATTTCATACATGGAGCATAATAGTGGTATGGCTTTCAGAACCCATTTTGGAATACCACAAGTGTGTCCACTATTGTAATGTTTCATTGCCAGAGGGTAGCAGATGGATGACCCCCGCTTTTTTGGTGTGTGCCAATGGGATATATTCCTATATTTAAAATAGCCTGGTTGGTGGTTTGGAACATTTTTTCATATATTGGGAATAATAACCCAACTGACTTTATATTTTTCAGAGGGGTAGGTATACCACCAACCAGTTATGATAAGACACCAGATTTTAGGGTAAACCGGCCTTTATCACCACTGGCATCATCACCATACGATGATGAAGAGCCCTTAGCAACCCACGACGAGGCAACTTTGATTCTGAAAAATATTGTTAATCCATTTTAAGCCCATGGTTATAGCAAATGTTCAGAACCACTTGGTTGGGCTATAGACATATATATATATAACATTCTAATTACACACATATATATATATATATGTATATGCGCATTCATTACTTATTAATTTATAAATATCCACAATATACATATACCGTATACCTATACAAATATATATATATAGAGTAGTGTTTAGGATAAGATGCACATATATTTAAAACTAGCACATCATCTTTCCAGTTGTTGATGTTTCGTCCCCGCCAGAACCACCGCGTGAGCCGGGGCAGCGTGGGCAGCGGCAGCAACCATGATGAATCCTCCAGCTGCATGACGGGCCTAACGGGCCTCGGTGTCAGCATCGTTGACGATGACTGAGTTTTGGCCCGATCCGGCACAGCTCTGCCGGTACCATGGTGCCATGGTGCTCTCCGGCGTGGCCAAAAAGGTGATGAGAAGCTGGGTACCGGATTTTTGCAGCTGGTTGGTTGAACAAATGTGGTGAAAGGATGTGAAAGGGAAATTTGGGGTGTGATTCGAATTTTCCTGCGCCGGCCGGGCGATTTTTTGGCTTTTGGGCATTTTTTCGCGTCGCTCCCCTCCTTGCATGTCGTGGAATGGGGGTGTGTCGCTCTTGCCAGGCCTGTTTGCGGCACCTGTCCGCCCAGTTTTGTACCAAGCAAACTGTCTCAAAACCATTCAAAACCAGCAATTTTGGAGCAGGAAATGGTCCAATCTGTTGAAACGCTGCAAGATGTCTTGAACAAAATTAATTAGAATGCTGATATTGGTCCAGGCACCTGATATAGATTTTCGCGAATTGATGTGATTTGATCATAGAAGATGCATGAGAGTTTGTTCCAAATACCAAAATAGCAATTAATTAACTTGGGGTTCCACCATCATTCGCATGGATTCATCGGCTTGGGACAGTTGGTACCACACGAATTTATAGATCGAATTCGCCCGTGCGCCGGCTCGGAGCACGGCTGCCGCAAATTCGATGTCTTCGATGTCGGTTCAGTGCAGGGCGGCCGCATCCCTCAAGGGGAACTCGTGCAGCAACGGCAAGTGCAGGTTGTCCGTTCCTTTTGGGGCGCGCTTGTGACTTACCCTCCATCGGTTGGGTATCCATCCAGTTGAGTTTAGTGGCATGATCCAGATGCGGAAGTCCCATGTTTAATCTGTGCAAGGGGAGCAAATGGGGATTGTTTCTTACCAGCCATTGAACTGGGTGTACCACATTGTTCAAAAATGTTCAAGTTGATTCCATTTCTCTTTCATATTTTTCTCCTGATCAGGAATAGCACCAGTCACTTGCCTCCTTTTCAAGCGGACGAAGTATTTCTGGAGAAAACTCGACCTGGAGGTCTTTCCACTGGCGCTCCCCCAGTGTATTTTGAGAGAGACGCAACGTTGCAAAGCAAGGAGATAATGCAGAGGCCCTGCAAGAGTGTGGCTGCGAGAAGATGGCGTTGGCGGTTCCACAAGAAAGTTGGCGGGTGACATGTAGGATGGCCAAACTTTAGTTCCACACATCCACACATAGAAAAATATTCACCTGAAAAATCCAAAAGCATGTTATTTTGATGTTGAATGGTCACAATTCTATACACTGCTACTATTTCTGCGGGGTCACTGGCCATTTTCATGATGAAGCAGTTTCTGAAACTGGCGGCGAATCATCGTGGTTTGAAACATCAGCCGATGTTTCTGGCGTTTCTGTTTTAAATCACCAAATGATTTGAAGCCAATCGTTGGGCCAAATTCTTGACATCCTGAAAGACGTTTCATTCAGATCATTTCAGATCCCCCGTTTAGGTGGTCAATTTGGTCAACCTCCTTTATGTTTATTGACTTTGTTGCTGCAGTTGCTTATTTGTTCCCCTTGTGATGGTTCGACCAGATTCTTTTCCTATGTTTCTGATCGCTTCAGGGATCACATCGAATCATATTCTGTTGCGGCGTCCTCTCCATTTTGTAGAAAAAAAGGCGCTCAAAATTTCAAAACTAAGTTGAGTGACCCAGAACGTGACGCCAACGCCTTGACACTCTTGACCTTCTTGATGGGATCCATCTCCATGCGAGTTGTCAAGGGGTCGGAAAAGGCTTGCCATGGAACTGGAAGGGGGTAGAAGTAAGGGTCAGAGCAAGATATGATTTCGACTATATCAGCTGGCACATTCGGACGATTATATCATATCTATTTTGGACTATCAATTGACATCGATTTGAATGGAACTCGATGATGTTATATGTTTATCACGTACTATGGTTACCCTCCAGTAAATTAGCATAAATAGACCCTGCCATTTATATCTATTGGTCGGGGTTGGAAGATTGCTTTCCACTCAAAATGGGTGATTTTCAGGGTCGAACTGGGAATTTACCGGAGGGTTGTAGCGATTTCCATAAATGGTGGATACCCCAATTGCTGGACGGTTTTATATATGGAGAAATCCTACTTTAAAATGGATGATTTAGGGGTACCATCATTTTAGGGAACTTCCATTTATAGATGATTTGTCCAAAAACAAATGATGATTTTCTATAGCTACGTTAAAGTAGCAGACATGTTTGTATCATAGTGGCACCGTGCCCCACGGATTTGGCAACTCGCCCCATCCTTAGCGAGTTGCCTGCAGGAAGCCCTGGTTTTTATGGATAAATATGGGGGGTTGGGTCCTACGGATTCCCCTAAACATACTTAAAGCAATCTTGGATTTGTTTACCCTCTGGTAATTTAACATAGCGAACTGGAAAATCACCATTGTTCATGGGAAAATCCACTATTTCTATGGCAATTTTCAATAGCAAAATGTTAGTTTACCAGAGGGTATGGATTTTCTATCCTGAAATGAACATCCACCTGGCATACCTAGCACAATTTGGGATGGGGACCTCCAGATGCCACGGGCAGGTCGGATTCCAATCCCAGCAGCTGGAGTTATGATCCAGCAGCGGCACTGCTTTCGGCGATGCAGTGCCACTAATGTGGGGGCCTTGTTGGATGAGATCCCCCGTTTTCTTTTGTGAAAAACAGCAATAGATATCGAATATGTTTTTATAACATACAATAATACATATATATATAATATTATGATGTTCCTTTGGTCCTTATGATTTGTAATATGTTGTTAACAACGTCCAAAAAGAATCAAAAAGAGTAACAGGATTCCACCTTATTTCTATCTTTTCGATGGTATAATCCCATGACTGTCCGATGGTCGAGTCCTGGGGCGTCGAATCCCATACCCGCGGAAGGAACTGAAAGATGTATCCGGTTACCCTATCTTTCATTGGCTGCTGTATATGTGGCTATACATTTCTACATGATTTTGTTGATGGTATATTTAGATATTTATAGATATATACTGTATTTAGGATAGCGGCTATACATTATGGCTGTATCATCAAATCTTAAGTATATTTCATCATCCGTGACGCGTATGTTTGAACACATGCATACATACACATACAACTACATAAGCACAATATGCACATACGTCACTGTCAGCGTGTATCGAGGAACAATCTGTCGCTTAGAACCCGTCCTGTTGCAAAAATTGTTTGACTGAATCACGTGGGATGTTTCCCATTGTTTGACTTTTGAGTACTCCCTTCGCGATGCCATAAATCACAGCAAATTTATATAATCTTATATAGGTTTGTACAGATATAGGAGGACCCTAAATTTCATGGTTAGTCATCAATATATCATTGGAAAAGCAGCAAGATAGCAATTCTATGCAATGTTTTGGGTATACCTATTTTAGACAAATCCATTTCCCCACATTTTTCCCGTGAGCATTTGGCCATCAGGCTTCTGACTACCCTTTGCGCCTGCTGAAAAGGAACAAATCAAGCAGCGGCGGGTGCAGGTTTGATACATAGGTTTCTGCGTCCATCCGTGGTATATATATATATATGTTTTTTCCAATTACTGCACTTGCTTGAAAACTAAGATGGAACCCTACAATGTCAATTTCCAAGGACAATCATGTTCCACAAAGTGTTTTGGGACTCCCGGTGAGAGTTTCCAGAATGTAGTCTTTGCATATTTGTAGGTACAAATGGTGTGTTTGTCTCCCACCAACGAAGGAACTTGTTCGAGCAGCATGAAAGGTTGGCCATGGTTCCTTATTGTTCATTGAATTTGGTAACACAAAAATCAGTGGTGTTTGATAATGTTGGACGTACGCCACATTCGGTCAACATTTCTCGGTGAGACATGACTGGTGGTGTCAAAGCATCCAGATAGCCACTAGATCGCTAGGTGGTTGGCTTCCATGATATTATAATTACATCTTTCTTTATGTTTGGGGCAAGAAAACACCCCTAAGAGCCGTGCCAACGATCGGTGCTAACTTTCAAGATCAGTAACTTCAGATAATTCGCTATTTGCCAATTTTTGTTGGCTACTAAAACATCCCGCCGGGTGGGAAACTGAACCCACGTTATGTCTGTTCTTGGCGTTCATATGATAGACATTGGATGCCAAACGCATGGTTTTGGCACGCATTTCAGTTGATGACATTCGCCGTGCCAGTGTGTTTTGGCTTTTTTCTTGCGTTTTGCAATGTTTCTGCATTCATGAGCTTGCAAAATCAGCGTATTTTTTTTTTGGTATTTTTCTCCAATTGTTCAGGTTTTAGCAGACTTCTGCGCGCCATTTTTTCTATCGCCAAGGATGCAGAGCACTTGTCATCCAGACTGGACAGTCTCATTCAAGACTTTGGCAGTCTTTTGAAACAAGCAGGCGCCAGTGTTCTCCCATCTCC
>Ga0126342_10021576_pt1 | contig 10718 bp, 6 predicted proteins | sample Cyp1metagenome_FD_92528 | JGI IMG/M metagenome (GOLD analysis project Ga0126342, IMG submission 92528) | Coral microbial communities from Lord Howe Island, Old Settlement Bay, Australia - Cyphastrea 1 metagenome | ecosystem: Host-associated > Invertebrates > Cnidaria > Coral ... | reverse complement strand
TCATCATCATCATTATAATCATCATCATCATTACCAACACCATCACCATCATCATCATCACCATCATCCACAAACATGTATAAGTTTACTTAATCATGCGAAAACATCATCATCATCATCATCTTCATCATCATCACCACCACCATTATCATTGTCATCAATAATCATACATAAGTATACTTAATCTTACGAAGTCATCATCATCATCATCATCCATCCATACTCATACATAAGTATACTTAATCATACAAAATCATCATCATCATCATAATCATCATCATCATCTTCATCATCATGATCATCATCATCATCATCACCATCATCACCATCACCATCACCATCACCATCATCATCATCATCATCATCACCATCACCATCACCATCATCATCCTCATCATCATCATCATCATACATAATCATACATAATCATCATCATACATACATAATCATACATAATCACCATCATACATACATAATCATACATAACCATACATAATTGCACATGATTCTTAATGATCATCATAATAAATCACTACAAAATGCATTTCCGATTTTCAAGTGCTAAACGAAATGCCGCTACAAGATGCAGCGCACGCCCTCTTACTACAAAAACCAGTGCACGACCCCATTGTTTTGCATGAATTCTCCAAGAAACAGGGGATGGTATCAAGCACGCGTTCACCCTTTTAGTAGTGGAAATGGTAAGGGGGATATCATAATAACATATAACAGCATGAGTAATGATCGAGCCGCTTGGGTCCATCGCGTCCACGCGCCATTACTGGGGCGTGGGAAGAGACGTCGCATGGGTTGAAACCGAGCGCCGAAACCTAAGCGAGGAGAACAACTGGATGGCTGTGCCCATCAAAAAGTGTGAAAAATGGGGATTCATGTGGTATGTAACCCATGAAAAAGTAGTATATAGTAGTAGTATGTTATTGTATGTTATTGTGGTTTAGACCTGTTTTTAGCTGGAAAAATGGGGATTCTTGGAGATAGAATGCGTACACTACGGGATGTAATGTGGTGCAATCCCTTCCCCCACCATTAAACACTGGTTTAGCATCGAACATACCAATTGGATACCCATTCCTTCGCCATACTGTGGGTCTGCGCACGGTCGAACCAGGGCCTAAGATATGGGAACTTGGTTGCAAGAAGTCCACGGGCGGTGTCAACCCCTGCTGTTTCAATTGGGATCGCTATGCCACGCTATCCCCAAAACAAATGGAAAGTAACAGAAAGTATAGAAGTGCTTGAACCCAACAGATCCAACAGCCAGTTGAGATTTCAAGGCGTCTAGTTGAGTAGTCCAAGAGTCTAATCTGATGCACTGCTATCTTCCATCCCTGAGAAAATGAACCATCCCTGTAGCCCATCACTGCCAAGGGACCAATGAAGACACAGAGGGTCACGTACTTGGCACCTGGAGGCCGACATATGAGGCATACTTACTAAACTTCCTACTATCAGGTTACTATCATCTTTCATTATCTCATAAAACAGTCTGAAAACATGGCTTGAGATCGGCTGAAGCCACCCCAAGCTATGGCTCCATTGTCTCCCCAAGGAGCCCAGGAAGGTAGTGATCACGGTGCCCACGTCGCGCGGCTCCAGGCCGAAGTCCGCGAGGTATTTCTGCAGCCGTTGCCCCACCATGGCGCGGTGTGCGGGTCGCGCGGGTGCGGAAGTGGACGCCCTGAGCGGGGGGGAAATGGGGGTGTCAACCGGTTAAGGTGGGGGAACCCCACCTTTGATTCTCTATCCAATCTGAATGTAAATCTTTGCTTTCCGGTGAGTTTACAAAATTCTAGAAGGAAAATGAAGGAAACAAGAGGTACCTGGCGGTTTGGGTTGGTTGCTTTAGCATCGCAGGTGAGCTGTTGGTGGGTCTGTTCATCTGAATCAGTTTTGCTCAGCTCTACAAGCGGCCTTACCGCCATTTGTCTGGTGATTGTGGTTTCTGATGTTTCTGATGTTTCTGACTGGATATTCGGATGATAGTGGAAACGAGGGGTGAACATACTGTTGAAATGCATTCGCCTTTTTGCACATAATTTGTCCATCCCCTCTGGAAAACTCGACCTGAAACTGAGAGGAAACAACACGCATGTTCCTGTTGGTTCATCATGCCAAACACAACTGGGACCCACTTCCCCTGGTGATTTCCTGGGCCATGGCAGCCATGTTTCCCCTGGCAGCTTTTGCTCACCACATTTTCATGGGATGCTCCACTGGGTTCTGGAAATGGACTGGCAACATCTGGCAACCAGCATGCCCAAAATGACAAATTCAATCAGATGCTTAGGAAACTAGTATCAATGGGAATTCCAGGATCCTAAAATGGAGGATCCTGTACCATATAAGGCCATATTTTGGAGGTTCCTGGAATGGCCATTGATAGTAGGAAACTAGTAGCTCCTTGGCTGATTTGGATCCCCATTGGGGAATCCCCATGGCCCATATGGCTCCACACCGCTCCCTACCAACCAGTTCCTGGCTCACGTCCATGGACTTGAAGGCCTGCCATCTACCACAGAAACACGGAGAAAAAAACAGGCCCAATCAGAATGCAGGATAACAGCAACACTACATTGTAAGAAACCGGTGTAAATATGAGGACTACAATGGACTGCACCAAAATGAATTAAGTGTCACTTATCACCAATACTAAAAGTGAATGACGTACCCTACTTCACGTACAGTTGCTGAGTTGGGGCAATCTAACAGCCAACTCGGCCAGGGCGTCGAATTCGGCGCGTGGCTCTGTGATGGGCTTCACGAATGGCCCACCTGGGGAATCGATGGGAAAACCCATAGGGATCCCATGTCTGCTGGAGGCTGACCCAAGACTCGACGACTGCGAATGGGTCTGACTGTGACTGGGTTTCAAAAGTGCCCAAGAAATGGAATCATTTGCTTCACCAAATCTTTACCAAAAAAAAACTATAGACTAATAATGACTAATAGATATTAGAAAATCCGTCCCACGGCCTCAACTTGTGAGAAAATCATCGCATCAATCTATTGAAGCTGCTGCGCACATCAGATGGCTGCGAGCTGAACATTGTTGCTTCCGACTATGATCAAGAAAACTAACATAGCTATTGAAAATGGCAATTTATAGTGAGTTTTCCCATTAAAAATGGTGGATCTTTCCATAGCTATGTGGCTGTTTACCAGAAGGTATGATCAAGAAACACATCCAAACCAAACACCTTGGGATCCCGACGCGCGTGCGTGGCCGCAGCGGTCCATTCTGCCTGACTGATGGCCTTGGCAGACGCGTCGCGAAATGCGAAGCTTGCGAAGCTTGCGACCGGACTTCCAAAGCCTTGCCCTGGTAGAATGGTGATAGAATGGTGATAGAATGGTGATATAATGGTGATATAATGGTGATATAGTATATAATGGAATATGATGAAATAGAATGGAATGGGATAGAATGGGAATAGTTTTGGGGGAGTTTCATGGGATTAACTGGCCAGTACACGAGTTATAGTGGCAATATAATTGGGATGTAATGGGACTTAACGAGCAAATATGGGAATATACTGATGATGCAATCGGATAGAATGGGATACAATAATTTAATGTAGAAATGCTGGTGCCCTCCGGCAATTTGGTACAGTTTGCTACGGAAAATGATGGAAATTGGCCCAGTTCGTTCGATGATTAGGGTGATTTTCCATTGCAGACTGGTTAAGGACCAGAGTGAAGACCTTGGTTAATGGCTAGATGTTTGGGGTATACTTGGGGCAATATTTTGTATACACTTGCTTTTCATAAGCTCACCAATGAAACGAAAAAATACGGACGCATGTATGAGAAATAACTGCCGATGACCAATGGGTCAAGAATCTGAGTAACGTCTGGTAAATTTCAATCAATCGCAACAAATTCAATTGATTTTCTGGCCAGTGTAGGGGGTACTTTTGTCCTACTAATGTTGGTGCTTCTACCACCCATAAAAATGCTCAATTTGGGGATAGTGGATCCTATTGCATAAAACTAACATTTTATATCCCATTTATCCGTTTTTTTGGCACATAGATATAACAATGATGGGTTCATCCATGTGAAACTATTGTCATCCATTTTTTTCACATATCACCATTGTTTTTATGATGTGTTCGACCATGTGAATTAATCCAATAAAACACTACGAGTAACCAGATATGAAACCATAGTAATCCAATCATAAACATATCGCCATTGCTTTTACGATACTTACGAAACCAATCCAATATAACAATAACATACAATAACTATATGAAACCATATTAAGATATATATCAATTCAACATATCAACAAATATTAACATATATTAACAGATATTAGCATATACTACCATCTGCTTATGACTAACAGTTTGCCATGGAAAGATCCACCATTTTTAAGAACGCTGTGTACCATCTGCCGCTGGGCTACACCGTCTCCATCAAGGTCAGCTTCATGCACCATCTGCAGTGCGTCCGAGAGGAACATGTCCCAAGGAAATGGTCATTGAAATGGGGAAAACATGGGAAAACATTGGGAAACATAGGGGAAAACATGGGGGAAAATAAAAACATGGGACAAATCCCTATTGAATGGCGGTTTGAATGGGAAAAATCATCTATAAATGGGATTTCTGGCCATTGCCATGTTTGATTACCGAAGGGTGAATGGAGGTCTAGTTCGTCGGGAAAATCATCGAACTAGATAAATGGAGTATTTTCCAGCCATCAGACTGACTACCGGATGACAATTTGTTGTGAGCCTTGACGGGATTTAGAATTATCCATGTTGGTAGATACATGTTATGTTGTTTTTTGAATCATCCTACGTTTTAAAATCAAATTTATGATGGTAACTGATGGCAATTAGAATGATCCCTTGATGGCAATTAGTAATTGGACCCAGTTGGTTAGATTGTGACCTGTGTCATGGGAATAGTCGGAGATCCAAAAAAAATCAGAATCAGAATTAGAATTAGATGTATCACCGTATCACCCATCAGATGGCCAGATTTATCAGAGCTGGTGGGTGACATTGGGTGACTTAGACCTACCTCAAAGTGAGGATTGTTGATCAAGCGTGGTCACTTTGGGTTCATGTGAGTGATCATCATTGAAATCATCGATTTGAAGAACATGCATGTCTATAGAACATGCAAATCACGGAAAAGGCTGGAAAAAGGCTACGAGGAAAGCGACTTGGATCCGAGACCCAAAACTGTTTGAATGGCATCTGTTGGCTGTGGCGATGGCTCGAAACATAGCAGGGCGAAAAGGACGAAATCTGTGGGTCCATAGCTGGCAACATGCTACCATCCCCAATTGAAGGTTTATGGCAGCTTTGCTACACAGATGTGCTTTTTTTGATCATGCCAGAATATGTGTGGTTGCATGTGTGCGCATGCGCCTGTGTGTATGCCACATATATATACAGTATATTTTGAAGATATATCTAAGTTATTCTAAGTCTATATCTAATTCATTCTAATTCTATATCTAAGTCTATATCTATCTAATCTAATCTTAATCCAATCTAATCTATCCATCTACCTATCTATCTATCTACCTATCTATCGGTCTGTCTTTCTCTACCTCTATTTCTATCTCTGTCTCTGTCCATCGAATCGAATCGAACCTAATTTAATCTATCTATTTATCTTTCTACATGTCTATCTATGTACATACCTATCCATCTTCCGATCTATCCGGCACCGAAACATGTTCAGATTCCATATATTGGGGAAAAGGCTGTTGAAAAGCAGGGTCAAACTGTTTGTTTGAGAGTCACCAGCTAGATCATCTAGATCTGTTTTTGAAACGCTGATCTCATGTTGATCTACATCTCAATAGATACCCACCAGTGGTTACATGCATGATATCCACCATGTCTTAGATGATTTACTGTAGGTTTACCTATCAAACATGTCTATTGTCCATAGCTATGTAACAAAATTCCAAAGGCCACCCCTTTTTAAATGGAAAATCACCATCAAACATAGCAATCGGTCAATCGAACGAAATGGACCATTGCGGCTTCCACAGCCACGTTAAATTGCCCGGATGATATTTAAAAAAGAAAAAAAACAACATCCGTTTACTGGTGATTTTACCATTCTCAACAATAGATTTTGCTCATTGTTACCACTGGAGGATGGAGCTGGAAAACGCCAAAGGTTTCGGGTAAAAACGCTCACCGTTGATGTCCCCGAGTCAATCCGCAGTGCGCGGATGGACGAGGGAACAGTTGGCACATAAATCTGTGCCCAGATATATGAAACCATATGTTCATCCATTTTTTGCACATATCACCATTGCTACCATATGACGCCATATTAATCCAATATAACAATAAGTATCTGAAACCATATTAAACTATATTAAACCATATTAAACTATATTAAACCATATTCAACTATATTAGACCATATATGAAACATTATGAAACCATAGTAATCCAATACTTTAAACATCTTTAAACGTACGAAACCACAGTGACCTCCGCCGCCGTCAGCTTCGGTCGCAGGTGCTGTCGCAGTTCCGTGACCTGGGAATTCCAGGTCAAAGTTCGAGGCCGGGGTACCGGGACCTGGGAAGACTCCCAAAAGATGAAATAACACGTGGAACAGGTTTAAAGCATCTCAAGACGTATGTATATAGTTATATTATATATATCATATAAAATGATCATATATGTTATCCATTTGTTCTTTTGGAAAATGAGTTTGGCCTTTCATGGTTTTTCTAGTTGGGTGCCAAAAGTGCCAGGGCCTTTTCAGAGGTTCTGTTCTGTATAATCCCACCCCCCGTTCATATTAAACACCCCCTTTCTATGGTCCCATAAATTATGGAAACTACGTGGGTAAAAATCCCTTGCTAAACCATGGTCTCGCTTGGGGGCGTCTAATATCAACAGAAGATGGGATTACCCTTTGTGTACATATTGCCCTCTGGTTATTTAACATAGCCATGGAAAATCACCATTTTTAATAGGTAAACCATCTATAAATGGGCCATTTCCCATGGCTATGTTAAATAACCAGAGGGTACATAGTCATGTCCCAAAATGGGGTGTCCATCCAACTCTCATGGCCAAAGTTCGACACGCCCATCCCATGGTGCTTGCGCCCATGGGAGGAACACTGTGGCTTGCGACGCTGATGAGGCTGCAGGACCGAATCTTCTCTTGCGACCAATCCATCCTGAAACGTGGAGGATTCGTTCATGGTATCTTCCGGTAAAGGTTTAAGTTTACATAGATCTGGGTTTAACTCACCATGAATGTAGATCATGGTCCAAAAAGGTGCGGGGTCCACATCTATGTTAGTTTATTATGTTTATTCCAGGACAAGTCTGCTTGAAGGTCATAGACTGCTGAAATAACGATGAATTATCTGGGGCTTCTTTTGGTAGCTGTGGCTATATTCTCTTTCATGATTAACCCCCAGCTATAACTTGTAGCCAGAGCTACCTTATCCACCCGGGTTTAATCTCCTGAATTCACAAATTCATGGCTGAAGAATGATGTTTCCCAAGGCTCACGTGTGTGTGTGTGTGTGCCATGTTTGGGGATGATTTTGCTATGCTTCATCCTGGAAGTGGATCAAAATCAGCAGGGAACCCATGGGAAATTCCCAGCTCCCCAGTGGATGAATCCTATCCAACTCGACCATGGCAATGGCTGGGAAGCCCAGCATGTTCCCAGCTGTAGCCCTGCCTCCAAACAGCTAAGCCATCGGTGCAATCATAGCGAGGTTGCGGCTTTGAAGCTTCTGGAACCTGGAAAAATGCGAGGGGAGTTTCTGTGGAAAAACTCGGGCGCGGAGATCACCATTGGGATAGTTCAACGACATGGCTAGCAGGGAAATGCCATCTAAATGATGGGTTTTAATGGAGAAAGGTGAATTTTACACCAACAATACCAGGTTACCATCATCTATGGTGGGGTTGTTGTGATCTGAGTATATCACCAACAATAAAAAGGCTTTGGCCCTACAAAAAGGGAATAAAAGGGAGTATATGTTCATAGATATTCAGCCGCAATGAGGATTTCAGACAACCCAAAACTTGGTGTTTTTCACCCACAAGAATCCTGAACAGCAACAAACATGGGGATGGATTCGGAGCACAAGAATGTGGGGGTCAAGCCCAGGGGCATGGCAGAGGTGACTATTCTTAGAAGAAAGGCACCCTGAACCAGGAATATTGCAATCCTGATGACAACTTTACAACCAAGGTAAGGAGGAATAACCTCTCTCTCTCTATCTCTCTCTCTCTCTCTCTCCCTCGCATGTAAGATCTGCAGCGGTTGGGGGCTGGAACCACTTGCTGAAATTTCCAACCTTTGACGTTCAAGCTAGACGTGATGAGTTTGTCTCCGTGACTATGCTGATTGTCAGATTGAAATTCTAAAAGCAAACCATGAGGAAAATAGAATTTGGACCGCTTCCGTCAGAGTTTCAAGTGGCCGGAAAACAGATGACCAGGACAACACAACCTACGAGCCAGTGGATTTAGGTGCCTATTTTCAGACAAACTCCTATGTTTAGAAGCTGTAACTGGAGGACCTAGCCCAAAATCAAGCTGTACTGAAACTATGTGGGACGCTTCATCTATGTTAAGAAAGTGTTTAGAAAATGTACCATCTGGTACTAAAACAGTTTGCTATAGAAAATCACCAGCTTGAATTGGTAACTGATGTAACTGATTATTTAAAAGGATGGCACCAGTTTTCCATACCTATGCTTAGATAACCAAAGGGTAGAATCTCAAGGACCTAGCCCTTTTTTCATCACGAGCTCCAGCGATCGCACAAGTACTAAGGATGGCACCTGTGACCGTGGGATGGTGCCCTGATAGCCATGCCTGTGATTCAAGGGCCCACCCCTGGCCAATGTCTTGCCATCCCCTATAAAATCTATACCCTGTGGTAAACATACAAAAAGCTATGGAAAATGGCCATTTATAGTGGATTTACTCATTGAAAATTGTGATTTTCCATAGTTATGTTAGTTTACCCACAATATGGCTGGTTTATTGATGCTCTGCCAACAATAAACCTCCAAGTTTGGGTGTTCATCAATCCGATCTCCTTGGAATGCACTTACGCAGAACAATCTTCATGGTGGCCTCCTGGCAGCTTCACTTCACGCGGGGATCCACCCAGCGGCCCCCCGAAACGCCTGAAGCAAGACAACAGCTCCACCAATGTGACCTGCAACGGCTGGATGCAGATGGATGTTGCCCACGCTGCCACTTGATGCTTCACACCATGAAGCATCAAAGTTCCAAGATCCGAGTCATACCCTAGCTACTTAATGCTCCTTCTATGACATGTCAATTTAAAATATATATATATATGTGTGTGTGTTGGTATATAAAGATATATATACAATATAGATCCAATAGAACTATATATATATGTGCGTTTTTCTTGCACTCATATCAAGGCTCATCCCAGCACATTCAAAAGACGATACATTGCCTTGCCATCGCCATCCACATCAATGCCGTGGAAGATGGAGGAAATCTGTGCCGTGGAACAGGAAATCAGTTCGCAGCCGTGAAAAATCCCACGGATCATGGTGAAAAATTGGGGCTAGTTCACCCACTAAATGGGATATCCTCTGGTAAACTAACATAGCTATTGAAAATCACCATTTTTAATGGGAAAACTCACTATAAATGGCCATTTTCAATAGCTATGTTAGTTTACCAGAGGGTAACCCGGGAATCGATACCATCTGGTTGGTGGTTGAGCCACCCACCCCTCTGAAAAATAGGACGTCAGTTGGGATGATGACATTCCCAACTGAATGGGAAAATAAAATTCATGTTCCAAACCACCAACCAGCCATGAACCACTTTCGATCCGTGGGATGATGCTCCAAGTACCATTTCAGGAAGGAACCTATAAATAATCAAGTAATGGAACCTGTGACCTGACATGAGGAAGGAACCCACAAATGTACTCAAACCTCAATCTTCCTCATGAAATACCTGGTTTTTCGGAATCCTGCTTTAGTGATCTGTGCGTTTTCGGGTCCCTGATTTGGGGAGCCTCGATGGGATCATGAATGATCCCATGCAGATGTATTGTTACCTTCTGGTCAACTAAGGTAGCCATTGAAAATGGCCTAATAGAAATAGTTGATTTACCCATGAAAAATGGTGGATCTTTCCAGTTCGTTTTTTGTACACGTTTGCCAGAGGGTATGTTTTTTTTTGAAGTACCGCTATCCCATCAAACAATCTGGGGATCCAAAAATCTGGATCTCATTGACCAATCACCGGGTATTGTTTTCCATAGTTTTTCGTATCAGATGAAAATCTGGGGAAATCTCAATCATACCCTCTGGTAAGCTAACATAACAATGGAAAATCACCCATTTTCAATGGGTAAATCAACTATAAATGGCCATTTTCCATAGTTTTTTGTATGTTTACCAGAGGGTAATTCACTGATCGTCCCAAAGACGCCTCCCTGCGGGTCAAGCCCCATTTCCAATCCTGGAGAGCGAAAAAAACATCTGGGCCGAAACTCGAAACAATGAATCTACGTTCCAATGCACAGATATAGGTATAGATTATTTCAAACGTTAGCCTCTTAACCTGTGGGCCTTGTGGACCATGGAGGGAACTATGGAAGGGACTATGGAAGAAACCAGGGCAATAAGGATATCTTATAGAAGGTGATGTTAGAAACCATGTCAAGGGAAAAT
>Ga0126342_10021575_pt1 | contig 10718 bp, 14 predicted proteins | sample Cyp1metagenome_FD_92528 | JGI IMG/M metagenome (GOLD analysis project Ga0126342, IMG submission 92528) | Coral microbial communities from Lord Howe Island, Old Settlement Bay, Australia - Cyphastrea 1 metagenome | ecosystem: Host-associated > Invertebrates > Cnidaria > Coral ... | reverse complement strand
TATGGTACGTATGGTACGTATGGTACGTATGGTACGTATGGTACGTATGGTACGTATGGTACGTATGGTACGTATGGTACGTATGGTACGTATGGTACGTATGGTACGTATGGTACGTATGCATGCATGCTATGCATGCATGCATGCATGTATGTAATACGTATATTTACACCCATACACATATCACGAGTGTCTCTGCCCAGGCCTGGTACTCACTCCAGGGGCAGTCTGCACAAAGGCGGGGGACGCCTGAAGAACGTCGCGACATCTTCCACCATCTCTGACCGGAGCAGATAAATGCTCACCATTGGTGTGACAACCTGGAAACTTTAGACCGAATACCTACGTTTTGGCCAGGTTTCGAAGTATGAAACAACTAATATACATATATGTATTTATAATTACATATTATAATATTGTATATGACTATAAATATATATATACATTGATATCTATATTCATTCTCAATAAACTTCTGGTCACGTCTGCTGCTCTGCCTGACGGGCGAGCTCGTGCCTGGGCTTTTGTAGCCAATAAGACATGGATCGGAGGTGTTGTTTCTTTAACTTTGCGACGTAGACATGGCAACGCAGTCTGTTTATCCCTGCGATTATCCCTCTGATCTTGTCTCAGGTGTGATGGGTGTGTTGTCAGGCGTCTTTTTGGAAAGTGCCGGCTTTGCCGGAAATGATCAGCATAAGCCGGATATTTGGGAAACAACGAGTAGGAAATGGGAGTATAGTTTAGTATTGCACATCCTTGTTCCCTTCCGTGTTGTGCGTATGACTTTTGCAAAGCACAATCGATTTGACTCACTTTATATCACAACCCCAAACAACTAGTCGAACGTCTCACATGCCTGCAACTGCTGCCAGACCATGGGAGAAACTCTCTGAGAAACCCTTGAAAAACATGTGAAAAATGATAAACAATGCTGTCCCCTCTGAATATCTCTGAATAAGGATAGACAAAGCTTCACCGCCACAGTAGGGCCACCGACAGGAGCAAAGCACAGCAGGCTGCAAGGCCATATCGCGACCACGCAGCCGCCATGACGTGCTGGCCCTGGCGTTTGGCGCGCTCCACATGACACAAAGAGTGTGGGGAACGTTCAAACACTTGCCCTATGTAATCATCCCCATATACTCAGGTGCCACAAACATCCCACTCACCAAAAATAAATGGCTATGGAGGGAGCACAGGCCTTTTGATGCGATTCCAATCAGAAAATCCAAATGTTCAAATGTCGGGGCCTTTGCACAGCTCGCCGGTCGGTCTGTGGTTGGCCACTGGCCACTGGAGCGTCCATTGAGCCAAGCAGCGGCAAAGCTTGGCGTTCCATGCACAAACAAACGGACATCCACGGCTACCTCCAAGTTTTGGGCAGGTGTGCCTCATCACATGATCAAACTGAGCCAAGCAATAAAGCAAAAAGAATGTCCGCCTGGTGGTAGTGTTTGTCATGAGCAGACCTTCCCACCATCCACAAATTGAGCCCATCTGCCCAGCAAACGAAAGGCTGAGACATGTGGAACGGCCGCGATTCGCAATTTCACTGGGGCAGGCTGATCTTTTTCTTCCACAGGGTCACCAGCAAGCTGATTAGGCCGGGAATGTTTGCCCATCTGGTGAATCTGGTTGGTGGTTGAGCCACCCACCCTAAAAATAGAATGATAAATGATAAATCAATTCGGATGATCATCGCTGAAAACCACCAAGCAGCCATGTTTGCCTGCAAGGCTTGTGGCAGTTTCACCACCTGCCATGCATTTGGCTAGATTTCTACATCTTTCTGCCTGATCTTTGGGCAGGACAAATTCAGCACATTGGACACGGCCGGAGCTATGTACATGGAGGGAAGCAAACAACCTGGCGCTGCGCCGTCCTTAAGAACACCTTTCTGGGGAAGTGTCGGACAAGTGTCGAATAGGAAAATCATCTTGCCAAGACAATATGGGACGGTGCTCCCGCTGACGAAGTGTGGCCTTGTCTCAGTTGCTGTCATCTCCTCCAGGCCCCTCAGATCCAACTCCAACAAGGCAAGAATCTGATTCTTCGCAGAAAAATGAATCGAACAAGAATGAGAGGGACGCAGTTGATCAAAACATGTCCTCATAATATTATCTCATATCAGATCAGATCAGATCAGCTCATATATCTGGTTTAGTATAACTTGATTGGATTGTCGATGATGTTTCGTGGCCTACAATGGGACTCTTGGCTTTTGACACGCATCCACAGATCATCCACATGCGCAGAACACCAGGATCCTCAGAAGTGGAGGACATGCTGACCCGTTGGCATTGGTGTTTTGATGCTTCAGCTGGTAACTTATATTATTCAATCAGGGTATTATTAATGTCAATATAGACTATATATAATAATAATTGCTAACCTTCATGATGATTCATTATCATAACCAGCTGATTAGTTAATATGATGATTTTTTTGTATACGTATAACTAACGATGATTCCATCATGAGATGCCTTGAGATGCCTTGAATAATAAACAGACGCGCGCCATTTTGTATGGCAGCACTATAGAAAACCCCTTGAACTGGATTTCATCACTTACCCTTTTTTGCACCGGTTTTCAGTTGCCCTCAGATATATTATTAGAATGTAATGAGAAATAACCCGACTTTACCTCAGACCTCCCTCTGCACCAACTGCTGGTTCATTTTTGCAGCTGGTGCACTGCCGCGGTTTCATTTGTTGACGTAGGATGTCCAACACCTCATAAAAACTTGATGCAGGAACGATCAAAAAGCTATGCCGGCCTGCCATAGCATCTAACATGTCCACGGCTGACATCACATGTGCGCTAGAGTACTCGAATCTACTGGACATGTGTGTCTGAATTGCATATAATATCTTCTGCTGCCCTTTTCTCATCTTTTCTCTTCACATTATCTGAGCAGGCTGTCATTTTAGCAAGGACATCTGCAATCCTCAGGCTTTTTCTGCATCTTTCTGCTCCCCCCACCCTTGTCCAAACAGCACTTGTCTGCGCTTTTTCTGTGTCACCTCAGCTTCTAGCTCGTGCCCAAAGTGCACGGCAAAGTTCTGGCAAATCCGATGCATATCCTGGCAGCTCACCGCTCCAGCTTCTCATGGCAGTATTGTGCACCCCCCACCATTGCCCATGCCTAACCAACAAGACCAACCATGATACAAACATGTATCAACCATTATTAATATCATAAACCTGATCAAATGTGCCTATCAGCCATCAACTTCTTGAAGCGACTTGGAACAAACATTTTTTGACAATCCGTCGGTCCTCATCCGGGTAGACCTCAGTGTTTTGCACATCGGGCCGCGGCCATTGGTCTTCACCCCTGAGGTGCCGGACAATCTCAGAGTGATGCTCATCACCTTCGCATCCTTCGCAATGCAGGCTGCAGTGCGATTTCTGCAACAAGTCAAGTCGCGAGTCAAAACTCGTAATAAAAACATATAAAAACCATCCCAAATATTCCAAAATTAGTAAGGCATAAGGCTTAATCCCATGGCTCCTGATTCACCTGATGTGGTAAAGACGAGAGCACGCAATGGTTCAAGTCCCTTTCGTCGCAAGGATCATCAAGAACCACTCGATTCTCTTGAGTCAGTTCATGCCGTTTCTAATTGTTTCTTTGTCATTCTTCAGTGGCCCCACGTTCCCACGGCATTACGAAGCGAGCCTGAGCCCAAGAGCACAGCTATCGGAGCTTCCAACGGTCCGACCTGTGCTGCTTCACAAGGGCAAGGGAGGCAATGCTTTATGCGCTGGTTTCCGTGCAGAGTCCTTTAGTCGGGTTAATTACCTTTATACCTTTAACATCCTTTGACCTACCTTACTGCGGGTCAAAACAAGGAGACCAGGGAGGTGGCACATGTTTTGTTGAACAATGTTGAACACCATCATCTTCACCGCTGTGCACTTGCGTGTCAGAGGAAGGAACCGTTTGAACTGACTTGATGAAAAGATATGAAAAGCAGCGACACATACCACAGGTCTTTGGATCATCTCTGAGGCGACAGCCAAATAGCTGAGAAACCTCAGCACTTGAACTTGGAAACTGCAAACAAAAAACTGTTGAAAAGAAGAGTATGCAGTATGCTGTTTCGGGGCAGACTGGTATTGACTGGTTGCTTTCAGTGACACTCCTAGGATTCTCCTTGCTTTGCAACCACTTCGAATCCCCTTTCCCATCCTTTCCCTCGTCCAGGACTTTTTCTCCAGATTTCTCCAGCGCCGCGGGAACGGCGGGAACGGCTTCATGGCAAGAGCACGCAGCATATGCCAGTCACAGAACAACCTGAAATGGATGTGATGCATTGACACAGGCGTCGACATTTCCCTAAGAAAAGTAAGAAGAAGTTCATCATCGTTCATCATCATTAACCATCATTCATCATCATGCGTCATCCTTCGTCATGGTTCGTCAATCCATGAGCCATCATTTCTGACGGAGGATATCGGAGACGATTTTTGTGAAATGACTCCCTCTGTTCTGCTATTCTTCCCCCCACAGCAGCAAAAAGAGACAGCACGTGAAGCCAAGATGCTCCCACACCTGCATTCCTCGAACCTCCTGGGCATGTCTCGCCACACGTTGGTCACATTCTTCACATGTCACATCACAGTATGGTGAAATTGAAGATGCTTGAAAGCAAGGAAAGAGCATGCTATTAAGATCTATTAAGCATTGATTGTTGTGCTGGAACCTTGAAATTGGATAGAAGTCTTGCACAGTCTTGCTGTGCTACCAGCAGAGCAGAACTCCCACATCCACCCACATCCATCTTCCCATTTTCCCCTATCTCCTTGTGCCTTTGACGCATTAGTGAGCAATTGTCCGGCTGAAGTCTTGGGAAAGATTCAGCCATCTGCCTCAGGTCGCAGGACCAGAAGTGTGTCCGGTTCAAGATCAAGCAGAAACAAATTGACAAAAATGGCAAAAAAAGGTTCTAACATGGACAAGAAAGATGTAAACACGCACACATGTAAAGAGCCATAGTTTTCCAATGCATGGAGATGTACAAGTATTATATGATATTATACGAGTATGTAATGTATTCATATATAGTCATTCATATATAGTCATTCACATATTTATTCATAATATATTTATCATGGGAAAGCCAATGCCATGAACCTACCATTTGGGATGGTTAGCCAATCACCAACATGCGGCTGGGTTGCTGGAGCTCCGCCACATGGACCGCCAAGTTGCTGGCGCCGTTGCCATGAGCGAAGCACAGATAGCGATCTCAGCTGCTGATCCAGCGATGAATCTACCAGCTGTATATGATGTAAATTGATCAATATATGATCTTACATGATCTTACTAGTTGTATGATGTTATATATGTTATATTATATGATCTTACTGTGTTATTTGATAGCTATGCATCAAGTGGCAAGGCAAAATCGTGGCAAAATCACCCATCAATCATGCGCCAACTTTCCGTTCAAATTGTGTGTTCGTGTTTCAGTCATCGCCAATTGCGTGCCATGTTTGGGTGTCAATGAAGAAAGAATGCCCTGGTCTTCCTTGCCCAGCTGCTGAAAGGCTTTAACCATACTTGCCCAGCCCGGAAACTGTAATCCGGCAGCTCAGTACCTCAGAGTTCCAGGATGAACAGCCACACAAAAGGGCATGATTTGGAGGCTTCGTATTGTCTTTCACGGTCATGGCGGCGTGATCACTGCAATACAGATCTGAGTGCCGCCGAACAACCGAATGCACTCAAAAATAGATCCGCGTCATAATCCAATGCGATCTCATCTGGGTGATGAAGAGCCTAAGATCTTCCACCCACCATCAGCTTTCCATAGTACAAACGACGGTTATATGATTTTATCATGTTTTAGCGCTGAATTTCACAAGAAGCAAATCGTTTGGCATGCTGGCTGAAGGCAACCACTCGATGGGCTTGACATGGTTCGACTGGGGGACAGGCATAGGTATGCCATGCAATCTGGTCATCACTACCCATCTGCATTTGCTTCCGCTCGTCGTCATTCGCTGCCAACCTGCAGTAGAAAATATCACCATGGTGCACAGGTGATCGGCTTTCTGAGTGTGGATGCCCCATTGGGGTTGTTCTGCAAGCTCGCAAAGCGAGAGTGTCGCATCAGGTTCGAGTCAGTGCAATGCATTTCATTCCCAAGCATGGACATGGGACCCTCCCTTGCCTTGGAGCTGGGCTGAAAAAGATTAATATAGTTTTCTATGGGCTTCAGTATGGTTTCATGAACCGTTTCGTGATGTTATTCCATCTTCAAGTCCTGAGATGTCCTGGGTCACTGTCCGGCCTGCTGTAGGTGACATATTGATTCAGCCCATCGTGCTGCAGTATGCGACCAGTTGCCAATTTCAGCGCAGACGCATAGCCCGCAACGCAGCCAGAGTTCAGGTACCTCAAAACCGAAGACACTTCCGAAGCCACGTGCCTCTTTTTGAACACAGCAATTAAATTCTTTCCATTGTCATTTCTTGAACTTTTGAGATGCATGCCAGTTGAGCCATTCGACGTCTTGACTCTCGACCAATGCAATGAAAATTTAAATGGAGTCATTGAATTCATTGAGTTTCATCGCATCACATTCATCTCTGGAATCCTTGGAATCCTTACTCATCATGTCTCATCGTTTTATTTCAAGGAACAAGGTGCTTGTAGGTCTTCTCTCTCAGGGTGCCTGAGTGCTGGGCAGGGTGTATGTCCGTATTTAGATTGTCTTTCTAAAGAATAGAAGAATTGGGTGCGATCAGTCGAAAAATGCAAGAAACATGTATATCATGACACAGCTCTCCAGTGGACATTGGTAGAGCTTTGCAACCACTTCTGTTCCTTCAAACATCCTGTTCATGATTTTTCCGAAGGGACACAAGATACTCAACATTACTCAACGATACGGGAATGCTAAGGCTGCTAGCCACTGGAAAAGAAACAGCCACCTACTAGCCGGAGCCACTTCGCTGAGGCACGCAATGGCTCAGTCCTCTTTCCCAACACAGGATAACCATCCGACCTCCAGGGATCCGAAGCCGGAAGGGTCTGTGAAATCTGTGAATGGATCAGCTGAGGCTCACGACTCCCACCTCTCCAAGCGGTCCAAAGCAGCCTCCGTCATGGGATAAGGAAACAGCTCGGCACTGAAAACCATGGAGCGGTTGAAACTTTTGAACGTCCTTAGTTGGCCCATGCCGGTCCAAAGAGCTGCAATTTACCATGAAAAAACCTGGACATGCCACATGCCGCATGCCGCTTGCTCGTGGGTGTCCAAGTTGTCCCAGCATGTGCAAAACGTGCTTTTTGCCAAGGATCTCCACCAGGTCGGTTTTGCAACCAAACCACATCACATCAAAGAAGTCGATGGCGAAAACCACCTGTGACGCAAACACAGCCATGGAGGTTCAAACTGGGCACAAATCATCTGAATGATGGATTGCCATTTCATCCTGTGATGATTTGGCTGTCTGAAAAGCACAATCAAACAGAATCTCAGCATTTCGATACCACACAAAAACCTAGACTCATAGACTCATAGACCTGAAATGGCTTCAACATCTTCAATTTGGAATTCACTTTCTGCGGCTCCACGAGCCCGCTTCTTCTTTCTTGCCTTTCCAATTTCAGGGGTGCGGGCGGTACTGGTCGAGCGACTCAAATATATCCAACGTCTACAAAGCCCCGATTGCCAAAAGAAAACCGCGAGGCGGCTCCAAGTTCTCGCCTTCTGGGGGGGCAACAGCGCAACATGCCTCGGACGTGGAGTTTGGCCTGTCATGGGATTCGCGACTGTGAATTGACACATCCGACACATGTTTGATGATGTTTGCTATAAAATGCAAGTAAAAAGCATGAAAGTGGTTGGCTAATTCCCCGAATCCATTCACATCATTTCACATCAATGTCCTAAAGAAGCTATTCCCCGGCGGCAAAAACAGAGACAACTGACGAGTTTCCCAGGTATCGAGTGTTTACAGCTCATCCCATTGTATCCTATTTACTGGTCCTCCATGGTTCCTACCACGAACGACCAAGCATTCAGAATGCAAAACAACATGTCGACCTTGTGAGAAAGTGCTAAGAAGTTGAACCCTCTTCGCCAAAACAAGGATGTGCCATTTTTCAGGACTGCGAGGGCCCTAACTATGCTAGATGCTACAGTAGCTTATCTAGCTTGCTTGATTGATCTAGCAGTGTATCACCAACCATCTCCGTTCCGCATCAACCGAGAAGCTGATGAAGAAGCTCCACCTTCCGGAGATTGCTCCAGGCTTTCGTTTGCGCTTCCAGCCCCAGCAGAGTCACCTGTAGCTCTGATCTTGAAGGATTTCGCTTGAAACAAGCCACTGCAAGCCAACAATGACAACACAACTAGTATTAACTAGTGACATATGGATCAAATGGCTTTGGGCTAAAACATGCTAAAACCCTTTTTGGATCTTTTTGGCCCAATATAAATAGATCATATATATATATATTATATGATAATATATGATAATATTGGGATGAAACAAGATGAACATCCATTTTCCATTTTCCAGGACATTCCAGGTATCTTTCGGCGCCATGGCCGCCTTCAGGGGAAACTTCTCCAGGAGATTGGTGCGAGTCAGCGCAAAGGGATCAATGGCGGTGACGAAGCTGATGACCTGCGCATTTGATGAGCCTGTCATGGCCTGTCGGAAGTGGCCTGTCATGGGAAAAAGTCAGTTGAAATATGTTGAAATCAGGCTTGTTCCCTGTTGAACATAGTGACATATAGTATCATATAGTGACGTATAGTGACATATAGAGTCTCTATATGGTTTCCTGTGAATTTTCCTGAGATCAATATGATCAATTCTGGGAAACTGAGAAAAAATGGCGCATGCATCCCAACCTCGAAGTCTTCGGTGGTTCTCATGGCATCTTGCCACGCACCAGCCTTGATGGTGGGCAGAAATCCCAGCGGCAAAAACCGCCATGGCATCGCTTGGGAACCGCTCAAGTCATCCGAAGTCTGCGCTTCCCAAGTCCTCCATGACTGGATAACTGGACTGACCACTGAGGCGCGCTACACACAACCATAAATCATGCGAGGCAGCGCATAGAAACTTGTACAGAGATGCCCCAGAGTCAGAAAATGTAAACATGTTTGAGTAGTTTTAGTTTTGAATAATTCAAATATGTTGTAAGGGTTTCTTGCTTGCGTTGTTGATATTATAAGGATTGATAAGGGAGACTGAAAGAAGACACACGCCGGGATTTCTGTTGTATTATCTGTAATGTCGCTCAACGGGAAGCACTTCCCAGGCTGAGACTGCAATTGCAGCGTGTCAGAAATCCAATTTTTACGATGGAGCAATCCTCCCTTGCCGAAATGCAGCAAAATGCTGCAAAATGCATGGAAATGCCAAGGCCATGTGATCATTTCATTCGCTTGGATGGCTTGGACGAACTGCAAGCTGCGTCTGAGCCGCAAACGAGAAATTGCCCAGGTGCGAGGTGATAGGCACCCTGGCAACACACCCAACATCCCATATCCCATAGCCATCCGTATAAGTTTGCTGTGGCTGAAGGGCCTCAAGTTGCAATGCAAGGGGAAAACATGTACAGATATATATATACAGTACGGTATTATACAGTATGTTCTGATGAACATGAGATGACGATGCAGTGGACCTGCAGGTTACTGTTTTTTTTCCTCATCCGAAGTCAAGCACTCCTGGCAACGTCTGTAGCTCAAAATTGGGTTTGCAACCTGCATGCTGCCAATCCAAGCTGGACATGAGAGCTACCTTGGTCAGGGGCGAATTGACTACTAAACTGACTATACTCTGTCCCTGATAAAGTGGCCTGATCAAATGTGAGGTCGGCTTGCCTCCCCTCAAATCAAAAGGTACAAAAATTTTGTACAAGGGATGTACAAGGTGCCTTTATCAAATTTATATCCAAATTCTGTACAGATTCACAGCACACAAAGACATGACCGAAGTGTCATGGAGATGCTATGGATGCTTGGAATGGCTTTTGAGCCACAGCGGATGGCTTTCTATGGCTTTCTCTTGGTGTCACTATGATCACTATGTGACGACTATGTGCAACTGCAATAGCTTTTGCAGGCAAACTTAGCAATTTTGCGTGCTACAACTTTGGCACATGTTGGCATGCAATGTTCGTAGTAGTTCAAGTAGCCCTTGACCGCACCGATACATTGCGCCCAGCCTTTGATCGTGGTAATGGAATAATCATTCCAAAGTATCGTTGCCACCCTCCCGACCACAGGCACATTCCCACCAACTGCTGATTTCTCCGTGCCACGTAGCGAGGTATTGGATGTCACTGAGTAGTTCCTCCCAATGCCCATGTTGCCCTGCATCAATTCCTGCACCGTCTGTTTTCCGGTCACATTCATGTTGGTGTCCACGGCAAATGTCTGTGCAGTGACTGCAAAAAGCAGTGCCACAAGCATCATCATCACACGATGCCTAGAATTGGGGCTTCTGGAACGGTGCACTTTCAACCAGCTGTGCTCTTGTGCCAAGACTTGAGCCAAATTGACTTTTGTCACAGTCTGATTTCTGAGACTCATTCCACACTCTGTCCATTCCTACTCTCATCAACTTTAGTCACATCAGGTGACTGGAAACATGTATTCCCGCAAGGCACGAGCCGATGCGACCGGGTCACATCAGGGTCACATCAACCCCCTGTTTACAATGCGTTTACTGATG
>Ga0126342_10021574_pt1 | contig 10718 bp, 7 predicted proteins | sample Cyp1metagenome_FD_92528 | JGI IMG/M metagenome (GOLD analysis project Ga0126342, IMG submission 92528) | Coral microbial communities from Lord Howe Island, Old Settlement Bay, Australia - Cyphastrea 1 metagenome | ecosystem: Host-associated > Invertebrates > Cnidaria > Coral ... | reverse complement strand
TAAAACCCTAAACCATCCTAAACCCTAAAACCCCAAACCCTAAAATCCCAAACCCTAAAACCCTAAACCCTAAAACCTAGGCTCTGAAAACTTTGAATCCTAAACTGGAAAACACTGCGTATAAGCAGTATTTTCATGTATTTTCTGCAATCTCTCCTATCATATATTCGACAACACGACATTCTCAATGGTAATGTCTGGGCAACACACGGCGTCTGTGGGTATTTATACATATATATCTATCTATACATACATACATACGTACGTACGTACGTACGTACATACATACATATATATATATATCTAGGTTGTACTACAATGTTTTGTGCCTTGGGATGCACACCCATGTTTACCTATGTTGAAGGTCATATATGAGTTCTTCTGAGACAGAGATTCCATCCATTGATTTGTTATCGTTTTTGCGCTTTGCAAAACACATCTTTTGGGTCTACCCCATTTCCCATATGCGTTGTCTAATCAGAACAACTATAGCTAGTATACAATAATTCCCTGTCCAATATTTTTCATCATTATTTACTAGGCGGGGGTCTAGTACCATCTCCAGAGGGCTTTTGTCATGAACTTTCTCGTCGGCGTAGTCATATCTGTTTAATTTATACGTATATTTGTTTGTTTGTTACGTTCTTGTAAATTCTGCATGTGGTAAACCCTCAATCATAAACCTCAAATTGGGGATGGTCTATACCACATGTTTGTGATAAGATTGGGATGGGTGGCTATTGGGTCGTCCACATCGGAAGGATTACCTAACAACTAGCTCGGTGTTTGAGCTGCGAAAAGAGAGGGCAAGAACTGCACCTGTGCAGCTTTGATATTTGCAGCTACCCAGTTTCAATAGCTTTTGTACTGTATGGGGCTGCCTTTGGCGATTGTAGAGATCTGCGTGACAACACAAGTGTGATTATTTGAGCATGTCTATGGGTCAAGTCCAGCTTGAAGCCCTGGCGAGGCTTGCGGCTTCTGCACATCAAACCTGCGCTGGTGGGCATCCTTCGCTATGGACAGCAGAAGGCGCAGTGGCTTTTGGCTGTCGCCTCGGGCAAGGACCGACCACTTCCACTGCGATCTGCCCCTGTGGCCATGGCAATTTGAGGGAATATCCTAGTTTGGCCTCTGGTATCCTCTGGTATCCTCTGGTATCTTGTGGTATCCTGTGGTACAGGTGATTTAACATAGCCAATGAACATGGTCATCTATAGATGATTTCAGTCTATAAACAGTGGGCGTTGCCGTGTGGCCACCTTTGAGGAGACTGCATCAGTTTCATTGCCGACAGTTTTGGACTTTACTTAGACCATTCCAAGTAGCCATGAAAAATTGCTAAGGGCTAAGAGTTCCCAAATAATGGGTAGGTTGTCCCTTTTTTTGTAGGTACTTGGAGGGTCTAGGTACATAGATATTCACCAGAAGTTCCAGTTTTGGTTGGTCAAACTTCATGGCAAAAACTATGGCTGTGGCCCAGATCTCCATTTTCCAATATGGAGCCCCCACTTATATGTTGGTTTATGTTCACCCATCTAGCTATACCTATATATATATATTATTTATATATAATTATGTGATATACCTGACATAAACTTAGCCTCTCTCTCTCTATCTACCTACATATATATATACATATACATACAACTGACCATAAACTACATGATATACACCGTAGTCATTCTACTGTAGTTAAGCACCAGCTTGCCATAGTTTGGGGGCCCCACATGATCTTCCCAAGCGGTGCAAGGATGTGATCGTGCTGGATGGTTTGACCGGACAAGAGATTCACCATGGAGTGGCAAAGCAACCACACCTGGTGCAAGCGATGGAGTGGCGCTGATAAAGAACCTGACTGGTGTAGTAAACCAAAAAATCTATTGGGAATTAACCATCAAAATAACCATCAAAAGTTGGGATTTAAGCATGACATTATCATAAACCTTTCCAGCACCCAAGCGTTTTGGTGTCTTTTTTCTCAACAGCCCACTACTAGGAGGGTATGCGCAATGCTATAAACTTCATGGGAGATGGAACCTCAGGGCGGGGTGATAGTCCCCAACAAGTTTTGAGCATGGGCAATTTTGAAAGGGCATTTTTTTAGTTGGTGCCCCTACCAATCCATCAATTTGCGTTCTAGTTCACAGCTTAGCTCCAGTATCACTCAGGGAAGCGTACTGATACTACTTGCTGCTTGGAGAGTCTGAATTCCACATATTGCTTGTATGGTCCATCTGTTCGCTGGGCTGAGTATAGTGCAAAGGGTAACTCAAAATGTTTGATGCCAAAAGCTCGATGTGTAGCACTCAATAGTGGCCCCTATTGATGGGTCTTTGCTTCCCACCCAAAAATGGCGAAATGATATTTTATACATATACTGTACATGATTATCTAATTATATATATATATTCATAGCAACAGGAAAATTTGGGCCTGAACTCTCAGTTGGCTCGTGAAGTGGAGATGGTACTGTCCAGCAGTCTTGCTCTTAGGAAAGCGGTACTTGAGAGCTTAAACTTGTGATTGAGAGCAAGGTCACAAAGTTGTCGCCATTGGCTCAGAATTTGGGTGTATATAGACAATGTTTTTTTTTTTGGGTGGGGGGAACTAGCCGAACTCACAGTGATGACTCGGTGACGCAAGTCCTCTCAGAAACTTAACTGGGAAAGGTGAACATGTAAGCAACATTCACTACAACAAGATTGCAATTGTTGGAAAACATTCACGGAGAATCAGAGAGGTGTTGGATATGATTGATTATGTCATGTCATTCGCCAAAGAAGTCAAGTTTGCTTGCGCAAGATCATAAGGAGTAGTCGCTTCCCCATCAATATCATGTTGGCTTCTTGTTTTTTTGTCTTCCTTGCCTTCCGCCGGACACGCTTACGACGTGGACCGAAACAAACCCGTCGCGCGCTCGATGGCGAAAATGTTCCAGGCAACCTGCGCTGCAAGCAGGTATCCAAACACCGAGATACCATGTGTATATATGTATATATATATACACACCATATATATATATAATTATGTATATATATATGATATATGTGTCAAATCAAGTCACTGGGTACCTGTAAAAGATGCGATGGTTGACTGTTCAAGTGACCGTCTCACCATCCGAAGACGGAAGTATTGACGGAACGTTTTGGCTTCATCGTCTCCTGTTTTCGCACACCTTGATTTGGGTCTCTGGAAATGGCCCAAAACAGCATTGATATACTGTATATAAATGGGGAAGATGATAAGGACCAACCTCTGATTTTTTTTGTTTTTCCTCCAAATTTTCAGCCCATGTCTGGGGCTCTGGGCAGTACCCCAGGATTATCCTGGCGCCGGCTACTTGCGCTTGCGAGGCCTGGGCTGTACTGTAGTGTTTGGGCTGGGACGCCTGTGAAAGTCGGTGGTTTCACCAACAAACAATGGGGTATTTATTTAACATGATTGAACTCGACAAAAAAATGGTGATCGAATGGGGATATTATATGATATGATGGGATATATATATATATATACAACATTATACAACCAACTTGATATGATTTTGGGTTTGTCTGATAATGCTTAGTGTACATTTAGAAATAATGATAAATCAGTGGATGGAATGGGGCACTGTACCGGATTTTCAGATATGCCCAGATAGAAAAGAGGGGCTTGGATTGGAGTGGAAGAAGATGGTTGATATTGAAAGCTAAAGTGATATATATATATATATATATGCCACTTGCTAATCGAACATTGATGGCTCGGAAATCACCATTTTCAATGCGAAAAGATGAACATACAATCCATACATGGGGAGGTTTCCATTGCCAGTTTGAGTTTTTGGAGGGTAGAGGGTACTGTATCCGATATCCATATCTTATTATAGATCAATATCAGCAGACTGTTTGCTCTGATAGTTGATATTGGATCCGGTGGAACCGAAACCGGGTATGCTGAGGTTGCAAGGATACACTGCATTGGGTGGTGGCTAGGGTAAATACACCTTTCCCCTTTGCCCTTTCCCCGGAGAGATAGCAACAAGAATGACCATCAACGTGTATATATTAATTAGCAAGGATTCCCTCTTCTATCTTATCTTGTATTTCATTTTTTTTTAAATAGCCATCAACAAACAATCCATACTTGGGGATTATTGTTGGGTATACCCCTAGCAATGGGATAGTGCCCCCAATCATGGGGCATGTTGGGGTCCATGTACACCTGGCTTCCAAGAGATTAGCCCTGCATTGGGAACGATTTTCGCTGGATTTGCTGAAGAAACTGAGCTCAGCCGCGGCCAAGGCCTTCCATTTAGCTCTGGAGCAGCTGAGGTGCTACATCGGTACTTGGTGAACCCTGGTTGGCAAACCCCAAGTATAGGTTTATAGGTTTACAGTGGTCCACTTATATTTGGGGTCATGACCCAATATACAGTAGATTGCAAGGCCAGTTGCTATTCAGTTTAAAAAGGGCAAGCTCAACAAAACACACCAAACACATTAGGATGATTCCCCCCTTAGCTGCACTCATGTGCAACGTTGTGGCTGAAGTTGCTGCTAGTGGCAGTGACTTAGCCATATATGGCTTTGTTTGAAAGTAGGGTGCCCCAAAATTCCATGGTTGATCATGGTTTTGACCAATAGAATGGCCATTTCTCAGGGATTCTGAGGGTGCACTCAGTGCACTCCCCCATTTTCAAGGTCTCCGAGTTCTTTGGAGACTTTGGAGTAGTGGAGGAGTGCAATTTTTGAAGCGCCATGCTGCGAAATTTGGGGCTTGAACTGTGGATTTCATTCGGTTTTCAGTTCCAAAAGCACGGCCTATCTGAGTTGCATCCACTGCGACCACCAGGACAATGTCATCCTGGGAACGAACCTTGATGGTCGACCCAGTGGAGAGGTACAGCACCGTGATTTCATGGTGATTTAACCATCAAGAATGGTGATTTAATGATAGCATCATCATTAGGATATCATGGGGAGACCCCTGAAGTTATCAAACATTGTCGACTTGAGTTGGGTACCTGTCGGTTTTTGGACTTCCATTCCACAGAGAGTCCAACTCTGTCCTGTGTTGCAGCTGTTTTTGAGAGGATTGTTTCAAGGAGAAAGGCTAATATGGGGAGACAATACCTCTGAATTGCCATGTTTTGGGTGATACCAGTAGTGATGAACATCCAAAGCTCCTAGCTATTTTGGTCTTCATCCGGGGATTCCATGGGTTTTGAGCCAGATAAACCTTGGTTTGTTGGCTTCGCACATGGGTCAGGTTTTTTGGGCCATGGAAACATCAATATTTATCAGATAACCTAAATCTGTTTGCCATCCATGCAGTATAGCTTATTACCATTGAACCTTTTTGCGGGGTATCCAAAGCTTTTAGTATTGTGAAGCCAAACATGAACTGACAAAAGCGCGAGATACCTTCCAACTGCCAGACTTGGGAAACTCTCAGAATTGGTTTATGGATATTTATGGATACATTCTGAGTTTGGGGTTGAAAATCTACGGACTCCTCTGAGTTCTATCGTGAATCAATCCATCAACTAAGTGTGGGGATGGTTTGTTAATACAACTACAATTATCAACCATTACGATTATTGGCACAGTATTCTTACTATCATGTCCTTTGTTTTTACTATTAAGCTTTCCTTTTTGTTAATAGTGGTGTGTGGTGTTCTTGCTATTCTTATTATCATCATTGTCATCATTTACTATTATTACGATTGCTGTTAACAATAATGACAATACTATATACTGTTTACCAAATAGCTACATAATAAAAATGATACTATTGTAACAACAACATCATCATCAGTATAGTATAGAAACCTCTTAGTAAATAATAACAACCAACAACAAGTTTAGTTTTTCTTGGCTGAATCCCAGAATAATTCTACTCAGTTGTTACTATTGTAACAACAACACTATCATAGTTATTAAGGGAATTAAACATAGCAACAAACACATTATATAGTTGCTAATCACCTATCATAGTATAACATTAATAATAACAATGGTGTGTTATTCATTGTAATAATAACAATGGCGATTCATCCTATAAATGGATCATACTTATTAATAACATAACCATTGTGTGTTATTCATATAGCAATCACACTAGTTAACAACAATGGTGTTACTTTTAATATCTTTTAATAATCAATAGTACTAATCCATAACAATCCACATTAGTAAACTGGGTCTCTGGTGACCATAACGTCAGACTTTCACGCCAGGCCTGGGTCCAATTTGTGGATACCAGCAGCGCGGAGGAAGCCAGGTGGAGAGTCACGGCTCGGGGTGGTTGACTTGGCCACGGAACTGTTGTGATCAAATGGCGAAGAAAAAGCATCCGAAAATGGTGAATTTTTAGCATCCAAACATGTCCAACCATGGTGATTCAAACCATCCAAAACGGGTGGATTAACTCGTCCCTGCTACAGGCGGCAAAAAGATCGACAGTCGATTGGAGGAAGATATATTGAGATCTTCAGCCACTCGCAAAGCACTGGCGCATTGGTCCCGGTGATAGGGATACCCCTGGCGGAAGATTGCGGAGAGGAGGATCCTTGAAGAGTCGTTTGGCTCTTGCGGATTAAATTTGTCAATTTCCTGATGTTCAGTGATGAGAGCACGTTCCTTTTGCTCTTTGCTTTTTGCAAAAGTAAAGTGAAAGGTCAACAGATGGAAATGGATTGCCATACTATTTCTTTCTAGAGGTTTTCGTGTCCTGTTTCTTTAAGGACTGCAAGAACCAGTGGTTTCCTTTCATGGATGATGGTCTGGTTTTGGTTTTTGCGGATCTGACTCCAGAGCTAGCATCACTTAGCAAGATCAAGATACCACGTACTTCTGGTAAATATCCACATAAGTATACAATTATACATGTGTATACATATTTTGTCTTTTGTAATCATGTGCATCCGATTTTTAAATAAACCACATCCCTGGTAAAAGGATCAAATCCTGACTGACTTTTGTAGCTTATCCCCTTTGGGTTGTTGAACCCCCTATTTTGTCCTAATTTGTAATATATCTATATCTACGCTTTAGGAATAGTTGCCATAACTATATAATAAATATTTCGGACGTTTATTTTCCCATATACTCAGAGCGTAGACCCTCCAAGTATCCATGAACATGGGCAAAGGTCATTAATTTAATGGTTACTATTCGCCAGTTTTCTATTTACTTAGAGATCTTAGAGGGTTTAGGTAGAAAATTGTATTAGTCTCCAATGGATTTTCGGTGCTCCAGTCCCTCCGTTCCCAGGCTCCAACTTGGACGTTTCTTGGCGTTCGCCGGCATCGGAGACGGAAGACACAAACCTATAAATTTTCTGAGCACTAACTTATACTAGCTTACAAGTAGACCTTAGATCACATATATATATACAGGATATTGCTGTATATTGTATCTATATTTATATGCCTATATACATACAGTACATGATCATACATATTCAAATTTCGGGAGAGAACGCCACAAGTAGATGGATTCAATCTATATACACATTTGTCTACGAAAAATCTGTTGGCATCATGGTGTCCAGTGTCGACCTGTTGGAAACTTGGATTCGCGCTTTTCCAGTCAAATTCAAACATTATATTATCATTATATATATAGAGTAACCACAATCCCAACTGGATCCAACTTGATCTTGTTGCAGTGGTAATCCCATCCCCCAAATATTAAATTATCTAAATACCTCGCACATGAACCACAAAATCAATAGATCCAATACGTTCTCCACACGTCTCAAAGGACGCAAACGCGCGAACTGCTGGGCCGCCACGCAGCAGTGGCGGTGGCAAAGGATTTGGCAAGACTATGATGAGCCCATTGGGAGGAGATCGCCTTCATAGGGAGAATGGTGCTGGGCCGCCACTGCAGCAGTGTTGGTTTACTGCTGGTTGTTGGTTCAATACATGGTATGTATATATATATATACACCATTGTTTATTGGATATGTGTATATCTATGTATGTTTATTGGAGATATCTATTGTATAGATATGCGTCTATCAGATATATCTATCATTATCTATCAGATGAATATATCATATCTATGAGATATGTATTCATCAGATATACTGTCTATATCATATATTCTTACATATCACAGAATCATATGGAAATCAATGCATAGATGATACGTACATATGTCCACATAATACGATATAATATACATGAGTGGGGTTAAACACTACCAATAATAGCTTTTGGAGTTGATTCTAAAAACGACTTGATCTGGTAGGTGAATGGGTTATTTTTTCCAAACTCTTATGGAGGAACCTTGGATATACTAATCATCCTTTCTTAAGCCTTAGTTGGTGTCCTTTCTTTCTTAAGCCTTAGTTGGTGATACTGTTGTTGGTCATTAGAAATGTATACATAATTATATGATATGTAAAAAATATGTATATACATATATCCCCCAGTTCAGTTGTACTAAGTTCTACCCCAAGCTACCTCCATGATGCTCCCAGCAGTCTCCAGGAGTCTCCTTGGCTCAAAGTGCTTTAAGTGCCATGGGCATCCCAACTACCGCGAAGACCAGCCTGGCCGCTGTGGATAATGCTGCCATGGGTCAATGATGGTCTGATGGATTTATGAAATGCTTTAATGCAGGTGTTTTATGATGCTATATGATGCAGGTCACCATTAATGGCTTAATTGCTTTTGCCTTGGTTTTAGGATGGGTCATTGGTGACTCTGCATAACCATTTCCCTCATTTGGTCACGTTGATATCAGGGAGATGGAGATCCAAGATGAGGGGCACCCACCCACTGAATGTCACTGAATGTGGCCCAACGAATCCTTTTTTGGTGACCTCACGTTTTTTTTTGTTTGGGCTGCAGCTATGTTTTTGGAGCAGGAACATGATGTGTTGTGATGCTGTTAGAAGTTTGCACGATCAAGTTGGAAGCAGTTTATCCATGGCTATGTTTTTTCCAATGTTTTTGCATGTGTGTTATTTTTGTGGAAAAAAACATGTTCCACCATGGTCTTTGTTATGCAGCAGGAAAGCCATTGTTTTGGATGAGCTAAATCAACCGTACCAAGCGCTGGCTGCAGCTTAGGAACCAGTGGCTTCAACTGGCAACTTGGCCACATCATGCCTGGGGAGATTGAGAGGATTCGCTTCATGGGAAATCTCGACCTGTGAATCTCGACCTGTGAACTATGTCAAAAGTGAGTCAAGATTTACCCGGTACCCTCTGTTAAACTAACATAGCTATGGAAAATCACAATCTTTAATAGGTAAATCAACTATAATTGAATGGGCAATTTTCAATAGCTATGTTAAATTACCAGAGGGTACATGATGATGAAACCTGGTTCAAAAGGATCGTCTATCTGGATAACATATAACGACCTCACTGCAAGCCCACTGCGACCTCACTGGAATGATGGGGATTGTGAGGGGAATCATCCCCGAATGGGCGAACTTTTCAGGTTATCCAGATCTATGATCGCCTAGTATTTTTCTCAACATCCATGCTACTTTTCAAGTGTTAAGTTTCTTGAAGTTTGACACTGTCAAGAGTCCAACAAAGATAAATCCAGCTGAAAGGATCGACATCAGTTGTGGATGTGTAAAAACTAACAAACACTGTCATGTGGTAAACCCAAATTGAATAAACCTCCATTTTTGGAGGGTTTATACCACCCATTTCTGGTGACATTAGAGATGCTTTATGGCATACCACAGACCTCTCGAGGTTTGCCGAAGCTGCGACTCGAGTCGTTAGAGCCAAGGTGACTACGGTGTTGGTGGCGCTGCTTTCGTTCGGCTGAGAGGGTGCGATGGGATGCTGTGTTGAAGCAGATCATGGGTTTCTAAATACCGTAAGCCCAAAAGGATCTAAGAATATGTAAGAACATCCTACAAACATAGCTAGGTAAATGACTACCTTTGTGGACAGTAATTACAGATCATATATGTATACATATATTGTTTGTATGTTTTTGTTTCTTGCATTTACTTGGGATGATCCCAGTTGACAGCAGTTCACAGCTTGATGAGAGCGGAGATTCGTTGGTTCACCTTTAGCTGATTTCGGATTGGGCCAGCAGTATCTCGTTCCATTGTGGTATAGGCTACGGAGTTCTTCAAGGAGGGCTATTGTTTGATGGATTTTGTTTTGTTTTTTTTGTTTTCCAGCCTGGCTTTGTGGCTTTTGTGGCTTCTGTGGCTTTGTGGGCGTGACGCGTTTGTGGCTCTACCATGCTTTACCTATCTATCTATCTATCTATCTAATCTAACCTAATCTAGTCTAATCTAACCTAATCTGACCTAATCTTATCTAATCTTATCTTATCTATCTAATCTATCTGAACTATCTATCTAATCTATCTAATCTATCTAGTCTATCTAATCTAAATCTAATCAAATCTAATCTAATCTAATCTATCTAAGCTATCTAATCTATCTAATCCAATCTAATCTATCTAAATATCTACCTATCTATCCAATCTATCTATCTATCTACCTACCTATCTATCTATCCACCCATCTATCTATCCTATCCTATCCTATCCTATCCTATTCTATTCTATTCTATTCTATTCTATTCTATTCTACTCTATATTTTATTCTATTCTATCTATCTAATCTATCTAATCTATCTAATCTATCTAATCTACCTAATCTACCTAATCTATCTAATCTATCTAATCTATCTAATCTATCTAATCTATCTAATCTATCTAATCTATCTAATCTAT
>Ga0126342_10021573_pt1 | contig 10719 bp, 8 predicted proteins | sample Cyp1metagenome_FD_92528 | JGI IMG/M metagenome (GOLD analysis project Ga0126342, IMG submission 92528) | Coral microbial communities from Lord Howe Island, Old Settlement Bay, Australia - Cyphastrea 1 metagenome | ecosystem: Host-associated > Invertebrates > Cnidaria > Coral ... | reverse complement strand
GGCCTTAAGTAAGATCCAAACATGTCTGGTACGTACGGCTGGTAGGTTTGGTTTTCTTGGTACGGTACGGTTGGTACATGTGGTACGGTACGGTTGGTACGCTTAGTAAGGTACGTTTGGTACGCTTACCAACCGTACCGACCGTACCAACCGTACCAGTGAACCGTACCACCGTACCGTACCCCCCTTGACCCCCCCCTTAAACGGTACGGTGGTACGGTTCACTGGTACGGTTGGTAAGGTCGGTACGGTTGGTAAGCGTATAAACGTACCTTACTAAGCGTACCAAGCGTACCTACCCAAAGCGTACCAAGCGTACCAAGCGTACCAAGCGCACCAAGCGTACCGTACCTAGCGCACCAAGCGTACCAAGCGTAGCGTACCTATCTTATAGCTGGATATCAAGCACGTATCTTGAACTTAGATAATGTTAAAGTATACTTTATTTTAAATGTATTTTTTTTTCGATATATTATTTTGGATTATTATTATTTTATTATATATATATTTATTTACATTTTCATTTTTTAGTTTAAAACAAATTTCATATAATTTCATATTTTGTTGTCTTTTATTGATATATATATATATATGATATTAGATTTTGTTGTATTATATATTTTTTACTTCAGATTTTGTTGCATTATATATCGACAGCTTGGAGTGTCAGAGGGGTACTTTCGTCACTGTAATTGGTTCGGCCATGGGATTGAGTGACTGATGAGTACATAACTGATTTTTAGCCCATGAGATATAGCCAGTTCCAAAGTGGTCGCGATCTCTAGTGAATCACTCTAGTGAATCAGTGAACTAACTCTATGGCCCATCTAAGTCTCTAAGTTCTGCGTTGTCTTGTTCTGACAGCCTCCGGTTTTTTTACATGGCAATGGAAAATAATTATCCATTATATATAGATGATTTTCCCCAATCCTCCATTGATAGGCTTTATAGAGAGCGTTCCGTTGCCATGTTTGGTTGCCGGCAACGCCGAGCCGCGCGCAGGACGGCCAGGACAGCCACGTGGGTTCCCAGTGAAGCGCCTGCCGAGGTGGGGCTGTGAAGTGGCAATCGTGGCCATAACAATTACAGGAAAACTCCATGATCTTCATGGAAAAAAAACATGGTTTCCGGTGAAGATTTTCCCAGCAAAAGCAGTCCGATGATTAGTTGATACGCCATTTACTAACAAGGCCTGGGGATCTCACATTTCCAAAAATTGATTTAAAAAACGAGTTGACATTCACGAATTGTGGGTCGGTCACTTGGCGCTGTGTCGGGCAGTTCTTCAAATACCGGATCGAGTAACTGATCCACCAGATGGGATACCCCACATGGATGGCACAAGTAGAATCACATTATTGATTTTTTATTTTTAGTATTATTTTTTAATTACAAGCGCGTGTATATATATACATAATTATATATATATATCTCTGTGTGTAGTATATGCTCATATGCTCTAACAATAACCACATTCTGTGAGTCCATGGGTCTAAAGTTCAAATCCACACCCAAATTAGTGCATGTTAGTCAGTGTTTGTCCTGCCAGTTTGTTGATATTCCATGACATCGACCACAATTCAAGATACTGAGAACCCAGCAGGCGTGCACTTAAACCTGCACGCTACAGTACGATAGACTATATAGTTGGGGAAACGTTGGGAATCCCAGAGCAGTGGTCCTTGGAAGGAAAAGTTGCCTATTGCCTATGGGCCTTTGCTGTGCCTAATTTCTATAGCGCACTGTTGTTTCTGACGGATAAAGAGGAATAGGGTTCCGCTGATCATTTCCCACATGCTGACTACCCATTGGTGAAATATTAGGCTGCAACGATGTAAGAGCCTGTTTCAACCGTCTTAACTTTGGTCAACATCCTTTCTTCTTAAAATGGTCTAGCAAATTGTTTGGAATTCAGCTGCAGTTCTTCTTGAAACTTAAACTCAGGCTGTTGCAGTATTTACAAATATCACTGATACGCAAGAATTAGGCACACGCCGCATGCACGCATTTTTTCCTCTGGGCCCCTACGTTCTTGCGGCATCACCAAAGATCACCACGCCCTGATGAAACGCCCTTGAGGCCAAGAGCAAGTTGAAAGCCAAAAGCTCCAAGGGAGCAGAGAAGCAGCGGAGAAGCAGCAAAAGCCTCGAAGCACCTGGGATTTGCACCGGCCTATGGCTCCATTTGAGCCCATTTTTTCCGAAACAAATGAGCAAAAGTACAATCGTAACACAGCTTTCGGTACTCAAACATGGCTAGCCGGGAAATCCCCTGTAAGTGAAGGTTTTAAGAGGGAAATCGTCCATAAATGGGGGATTTGCCGTTGCCATGTTTGACTGCCGGAACGGAGTCCGTTCTATTTTGTTGAGATGTTTTTGGGTATAAGGTTATAACGGATTGATAAGCACCTGTAAAAGAAACACATATTACATATTATATCATATTATATTTTTTGGGGGGTGCACTTTCCCCAGTCAGTTAGCCGGGTATTTGCTAATTTGGGTTGACTAGAGATATCACATTCAACAGGTAGGCATTTTGACCACTGAATCTTAACCTGCAGAGATTTGGAGGATATATACTTGCAAATGTCTCACAGATGCTCACCAACAGTCAATGTGGATACGAATCAATCATGCTGAGGATGTTAGCCATCAAAACCATCTCAATCATTTGGCCTTTAATTATATAGATGTTCTGATAGGAGATTCTTGCATTTCTGTGAGCCTTTGTCCGGATTTTCGTGAGGATGGATGGCGTGTCGTCCATGATGGGCTCGGGGAATAAGCACTGGTGGCACACCTTATGTCAGCCATATTCAGCTGCTTCGCTTGTTGGTTGCCTAAGCTGTTTTTAACCAAGCATGAGGGTATGTCCTACGGCAGGTTGTTTAGTCACTCTTCGATGATTTTCCAGCTCCTCCTGGGACTTTTTGGTCCTTTCCTACCATCAGTCAGAAATGTGCACCCTGGTCAGGGTGCACAAATTCCCCTAAGAGACGACCGTATATTTTAGCCCCCCATTGTTGGTTATTGCTGGTGAAATCCCACTTGTTGGTGATTCAACCATACTCCATCAATTTGAAACCATACAAACAAAACACATTTCCAAAAAATATCCATCAAAAACACAAACTACAAGCCAAGAATTTCCAGATATTTCCACCAGCTCAATCCATTGGTTCCCAGCCAGGACAAGGCTCCCAGCCCCCGTCCGCGTGCCCCGCTACGCCTGGGCGCCTCGGTGAGCGTTCCGCAGCTGCGCGCCACGGTTGAGGTGCGACCCAGGACCAGCTGGAGAAGCCATGGATGTTGGGAGGAAATTCCAATGTATCCCAATGGCCCAATGATTAATGTATTTTAATGATGGACAAACCAAGGATGATAAGGATGTTGATGTTGGTAATCATTTTATTTCGATGTAAATCCCATGAATTCTTTTTTGGGGAAACCCCAAGGATTTGAATGGATTTTGCCATTTAATTAAAGACATACCAATCGGAATTTGTTATAGGGAAATCATCAAAAAGCCATTGGGAGATTGTGACATCCTTGTTGTTTGCTGATGGTAAAATAATGTAAAATCATTGTTTTCAATTAACAAGTTGATCATTTGAATTTGCAGTTTTGATAAATGAGAGTACTTGTAATCATCAACTATTCAAATGTTGGTATGTATGGTATATATATGCAATTATTATTATTGTTATTATTATATATGGCTAGACCATCCGTTTGTAATCGTTAAAAAAATATGTTTTGCAGTTGCAATGTTACTTTGTGTGTTTTGCCAGTTGTTTGTGGCCGTATTTGGAGGGTATAAATAAATGTCTTGAATTTCTGACCGTTCTGCGATCAAACATGACGGGCTGCAACATCCACAAACTATATCAAGCTATATAAACGGAGGTTTATGATGCGAAACTCATCGCACTAAATGAGGGCTTGTCCATTGACATGTTTGATTGCAAGAGGGTGAGCCTATGTATGTTATGTAGCTATTGAATGCTATTGAATGATAGATGGCGATGGATCAAAACCCTATGATGTGCTATATATATATACATATACATATACATACATATGGAGGGTGGGTCAAAATAAATTGTAGCATTTTGTAATTTAACAGTTTGCTTTGAACAATGAACAGTGGATGAACATCACCCATTTAGTTCGATTTAGCATCAAAAATGGTGATTGTCCAACACGCTTCTTGATCACCTGAGATTACCTCTGTGGTGCAGATGGCCATGGCATCAGGGTGGAAACCTGCATGCGCTTCCCAGGAGACGTGCCACCCCCAAGGCAACCACCAAGAGGACTGTTGGAGATGTGAAATGGATCAGCACTTAGTTCCAGTTGCTTTAGTTGCTTCTTCAGGAGATCGCACGAGTCATCTTCAATTTATGGCTTCATGATCTTCATGATGCATGGTTTCATCAGGTGCAGCTGTATTCATCACTTCATCTGGTGTTCCCAGGACGCCCGCCCCCGAGCCGCCGCCGAAAGCCGTGACCGCAGCTGCACCGCCTTCGCTTCCTGCGCCGGAGGCGCCCGCAGCAAGCGAAGCCAAGCTCCGTGGCCGGCGCGGCTCACGCAATCTGTTGGCGGAGCTTGCGGGCGACGGCGACCGCGAGCTGCGCTGGGAGCCGGTGACGGCGACCCGTTTGACGGCCTTTGAGCCCCCGACGCGGAAGCTGGGAGTGGCCTGGTTTTGGAAAACCAATTGGTTGCGGCATGTTGGATAAAGATGGATCAATAATGATAAAGATGAATCATGTTAATGCTGCAGATTATGAGTATAATATAGTATAATTACAATGAAAATTGTGAAACATCGAGACGGACTGTATGCATTTTGAATATTATTGTTTGTAGTTTTAGGCCGGGGTTTTGTTCCATCCGCATTTTTTTAGGTAGGTCCTGATTCGAACATAGATGATTCTAAGCCAACTTCCAGATCTTGCAGAACCAACTGAAAAGGATGCATATGCAGCTAAATGCAAGGATATGGGGCCCAGCTGATGCGTATTGACTCAGATATTTATTGCATTATAATAATTATAATCGGTCATCCTTCTTGGCAAGTGCTTAATAACCCATGGTTAGCAAGTGCCCTGGGCTCGGTGAGTCCAGTTATGTATGTATGTATATATATATATATATATATAAAAACATACGTAATTAATAGTGAATGTTGGGCTAAACGCTCTATAAACCATAGTTGCCATCTATAAACCGTCGCCATAGTGTCCCAAAACTCCTCCCCAACGAGGTGCCCCCAGTGCCGGAGCCGCGCGTGGAAAGCGCCCGAGAGATCTTCTACGGAAGTCCTGAAAAACCCTGTGGCTCAGTGGTAGGGAAGGGAAGGTTGGCTTCTTTCACTGAGTTTTTGTTGGGTGATTTCAGTGATTTCTGAAGAGAAAATTGATGTTTAGATTGATTAGATAATGATTAGATAATGATTACTATCATCAATCGATTGATATTTAAAGTATATAGATCTTCTGGTAATTGAACATAACTATGGAGAATCACTATTTGTTGATATCAAGTCCATAAATGGACCATACCTCCATATACCTCCCATAGCTATGTTAAATTGCCGGGGGGTAAAAGTGTTTCTTTTGCTGATTTCTTGTTGCTGCAAATTGGACTGTTAGTTTATTTTGGAGGAAAACATATGACATGAGGGCATATCATAGTAGCGCATTTTAGCGATGGTGAAACGATGTGAAGCACGTGGGAATAAGATGCCCAGTGGCATCGATGCGTGGACACGTCATATCCACGGCAGTGGCACTTTTGGACTGCTGATGAGCCTTTTCGGGTGGAGTTCTATGGGATGCCTTTGGGTCACGGTGAAGTAGCACAGTGTTCCACAGTCCAGATTTCCATGGCATAGGTGTTGGGAGCAGGGACTAGCCCTATCCAAGAAGACCAGGTTTCTTCCATAACCACCACTTCATCTTGACTTTTCATCAGGATTCCCTTTCTGTCTTGATTTGCAGATTCTGTTTCAACTCGATAAATTTGAGCAGCATCAGTTTCTGGAAGGCATGAGTAGGCTCCGGTAATGCAATATTGACAATTCCAATTTTAACAAATCAATTCAGAAATACACTACTCACTACTGTATCATACCTTGAATCTTCATGAAGTTCACTTGCCAAGGCAGATTATCGGGTTGTATAACCCGGGGCTAATCATAAACCAATTGTGTTGTTTGATGATTATCATTATTTTCAGGCCACCATCCCCAAAAATATTGGGTAGTATTCCTCTTAATCAATCAATGATGGATTACGATGCATCTACATAATTTGGGTTTTAGAATGTGTGATGGTTATACCATACATTACCATACTATTTCATGTGATATTGACATTTATTGTCACCAATTATGGGAACCCATTTTCACCGTATAGTTTATCGTATCACCATCCCCATCATTCTTTCTCATGCTATTCCACTGTCCACCGTGCTATATAGCTTCATTACAGTAACCCAAAGTATAATTTTACTAAATGTGGAATGTATTAGTATCAGCCGTTATCAACAAACATAGTGAACAACAGTCATTATTATATATATCCATTGCGCCCTATGGCACTATGGTAATTCACCCCTTAATAATCCCATTCTCCATTCATAGTAAACACCCCATCCCGTGGTGTCCCACATATGTGATTTCATTCCATAAATTTTACCATGGTTTCTGGGGGGGCTGTTTAACAGTATATCAGGGGATGAGATTAATTATAGCCGGTTGGCTGCAAACCAACATAATTACGCCCATTAACATCCCATTGAATCACATGTTTTGGTTAAAACCACTATTTTAAACCAAAAAGTCCCCATGTATTGATGCTTAAAACGACTGGTAAACCATGAAATCAACCCACTATTTTCACCAGCGCGAGGTGAGCTTTGCCCTAACTGCGGGCGGACCTTCACAGAGGCGAACCTGGGAAAGTGGCGAAGTCTCGCAGTGAATCGTAACGACCTTACGTCGCAACGTCGGTGGCTAATGAGGCGGAACTCTTCCAACATTGTGTTTTTTCTGTAACTTGCCCAGGTCTGGATGGATTGTAGCGATACAGATCTAAAATGATCTAGAATCTGAGAGAACATAGATGTTTGCTATATGTTGCGGGTTAGATTGGTAAACACTGCTTTATTTTCCCTTTGAACATTGTGTAGCCTTGGCGAGAAAATCGACAACCTTTTGGGTAAACCATCCCCAAGTGGATGACCAAGGGTTTAAAAGGAAGTGTCCCCAAATTGGCAGTGAGATTAATCAATCTGCAGGAAAATTGCCCTGATTAGCCCTAATTGAATATCCTTCTGCTGGGTTTCACATGGAAATGGTCAACACTTATAGCAAGAACAGTCAATGGGGACTATGGAATCTCAGCTCCGGCAGCCAGGATTCCATTTTTTGTCGTCATTGCGGCTGCAAGAGAGCAGCCAGTCAGAAGGTGCACTGTGGGACCTCGACCGGTGAAATTGAAGTCCCTTCATGGTTGCTTTTGCCCAACACACAAACAACAGAAGCGCTTTGATGACAGAAAACACGCGGACTCTTTTATATAGTAATTATACGTGCGTTCCATCAAATTCTCTCCGTCAATGCATTTTGTGTGGATACAATGAGAACATTGTGTTATATGAATATAATTTGGGTAGGTCCAGCACCAAAAACTACCCCTGTGGTTTCAAGAAGCTCTAAATATCTCCAACAAGCCCTTTGGGCTCCAGTGAGCCCTTCTCAACATATTTAAAGGAAGGACCATGGTTTCCAGTTGGGGTTCTCAGATGGAAATGACCATTGGTTGAAGGCTAGATGCAAAAATACATTGACGATCAAGTAAAGATAGCAGTTGTCAGTGGTATCAACATGTGTTATCTCAGTTTGCGCATGGAACATTTGTGAGTTCCCCTGGTTTTACACAATTGGATGTTGAATTATTACATATGTATATATTTTTTTTGTTACACATGTATAAACAAATAGCTAAATAAAAAAGTAAAGAAAATCAACACACACATAATCACACATATATATATATTGTTTGTTTAATCGGCAATACACCCTGTACCGCATAGATTATGAAGTAATCACTTACTAAAATTGGGTCTCACACCCGAGCTCAGGAGGCTCCCAGCCTCAGTGCGGTGCGCTTTAACCCGAGCACCGTGTCCGACACTGCAGCGGAGCCGCTGAATTTGGACAGCGCCACGCGGCAGTTGGAGCAACTGGTGCAGGATCCCGTGTTTTCCACCCGTTTTTTGGGGAATTTCGGTGATTTTCATGGTGATTTTGTGATAAAAGAAGATACAATGGGTTGAGAAATGATGATCTGGCAGTTTCACAGATTTGTTTGAATCATACTTGGGATGGGTTGAGATGATGAGCATATTGGAGGGGGATGGGTCAAAACCACCAACTACATAAACAAATATATGGCTACTGTAGGTTAAAAATCATACCATACCATATGTGGAGTGAAGATATGAACATCCAAGCTCTAGCTATTTTGACGTTCACCGGGGGTACAGGTTTTCTTGAAATGGATTTTGACCCAGAACCATTTATATAGATTTATAGATCATACATGTTGCATCATGATTATGATTTGTGTGTGTTGCACAAAGATATATAATATACACATTTGCACGTAGACGTTTCTTCAAATTGATGTCTATGCAAAAATGGGTTTCTTTAGACCTGTATAGATCACGTAATCTATAATGTATCATTTTTGTACTGCAAGTGACAAGGGGGGGATCCTTGAACGGTGGCCCTGCCAGGCTATGCCCCCTTTGCCCAGTCAGGAGACACATCAAGCCTTGGTGCGAGATGGTATCATCAATGGTGAGCACAGCACGGTACCTTCAGCAACTTGACGTGGACTCTGCGGTGGCTGGACCAAGATGGATCAAGATGGTAACCAATTGTACTGGGCAAAAGGCCGGATAGTCTTTGCCCACTTTGATGCCTTTCACATTTTAAGGCACAGCTTTATTGTCGAGGAACCCCGGGTTGAACAGCCATGGCTCTACATCTACATAATCTGTTTTCTCCAGATTTTCAAGTAGAAGTAGGCTCATTATTATCGAAAACATGCAAGAAATCTGCAGATGGTATCTATATAATTCTTTACCTACAGTATATACGGTGTATATATATATATCTATATATATATATATATATATCATTATATATCATCATCATTCGACAGCCCTGGGAGAGTCACCAAGGCCACCCCCAACTTGGATGCCGTGGACCGAGCATTGGAGGAACTTCAGCGTGGGCTGCTGGAGATAGACCACGTTTTGGCCGGGCCTGGACCACGTTTGGGGCTAGGAAGTCCTCGGAAATCTATTGGAAGTCCTAGAAAAAATGGAGGTTTCAATGGCAAAATTGAATCTATACAATCATGGAGGTTTCAAGTTGAAAAATCATCTAACTTTTGCGCAGAGGATTTTTCTCTGACTTGAACCAAATCGTATCTTGTACAGTATGGAGGGAAGGAGCCATGTGACTGAGTACAATGGGGTATGGTGTTGGGGAAACCTTCGAGGGATATTTTTTATTCCTACCTTTGTAGCCATAAGCGGGAATAGACACTAACCAGCTAAAAATGAACATGTTGTTGGTGCATACTGCCGGGTACCCCTAGGATGCTTGTCAAGAAATCAAATCCGACCAAAATAGTCCTACAATCATACTTCAGGGTTAGTCACGGCCAGTTTGGTAGAACTTTATAAATTTATCATATCCACTACTATCTCGATGCTTCATCATAGGGTTTGCCTCATGTATTATTTTCTGATCTTTGCTGGGACCTGGCAAAAACTTGTTTTGGATGATAATGTCACGCTTGGACATGTCAATCGGATTTCCATGTTTTGTCTTCAATGTTGGATTTAAAAGGCTGGCTTGTGCCATTGCAAAAGCTGGCTTTTGAACAGGCTCAGACAGCTCTTACTCCCTGGGCCCTGGATAGATTTCATTTCCGGGATGGGAACGGTTTGCCCAGCAACACCAGGTACTTTTGTCACCCAACACACCATCGCCAGGCGAAGCCAATGCCAGATGCACCGGCCGCCTGACAGGGACATGCCACCTGCCGACTTTTGCGCCCAGCAAAAACGGAACCTGTTTCACCAGAGCAGGGCCTGAGTCGTATGTCGTGGCAGCAGCACAACATAGCGCAACCTTTGGCCCCCAATGTATTCAAAATTGGGTGGCAGGATGGTTGACAATGTTTGACCGTGATGGAATTGAATAAACAGAGGATCAGATTTTGAAGAAAGAGAGAGAGAGAGAGATAGATAGATAGATAGATCGACCGATCGATCGCTCGATAGATAGACATACACATTATACACGTATGTATATATATATATAGAGTTGGGATCCCCCTTGACTGTACCTGTATGGAATGGAAGAACCCATTCCCCGTATGAAATGGAAAAAACAACATCATTTCATACACGGCCCATCTTGGAAAACGGGGCAAAAAACCCTTAAATTTTGGTGCCATGTTGCACCCCTCCATTTCATACAAAACGATGGTAATTCCATTGCATACAGCTGCATTTTTCTTTGGAATCATTAGTCCCAAAATCGGCATTTCCATAATATAAATGTTGTTTGCTTTACTGTTTTTAATCATTCTTATGTGGTCCTGGAATACGGCTACCATAATAT
>Ga0126342_10021572_pt1 | contig 10720 bp, 8 predicted proteins | sample Cyp1metagenome_FD_92528 | JGI IMG/M metagenome (GOLD analysis project Ga0126342, IMG submission 92528) | Coral microbial communities from Lord Howe Island, Old Settlement Bay, Australia - Cyphastrea 1 metagenome | ecosystem: Host-associated > Invertebrates > Cnidaria > Coral ... | reverse complement strand
GCCTTTTCAACAACTGCCAACAATTGTTTGTGATCTGGAGTTGCCAAGGCAGGGATTGCCACACAATAGTCCAACACAGAGCACCAAGCCAAATAGCATTGTGAAGCCAAAACACAAAGACCAGTTGCTAAGCAGCATGTATGAACATAGTGTGCAAGGACCTTGTACAAGGACAGCATTTCAGAAGCTGAGCGTTTGAATTTGTTGGCTTCCTTGTGTCCCTTCACTGCTTTTGCTGTAAACAACTTGCCCAAGTCAGTTTTGTGGATGGCTGGCTGGTTCCAAAGCTGAACATATCCATGCAGATGCTCCCAAATGTCATCCACACCATTGGAATGAAGTGATTGGATGAGCAAAAATGCAATCCAAGACATCACACCATTACTGCAAAGACCATGCATGTAGTCATGCATGTATTGGGTAATGGGCTTCAAGAGGTTCTGCTGTCTCAAAGTGGGGCTCAAAAGTAAAGCTTGTTCATGATAGTCTATGCCACAAGCCTGGCTCCACCTTTTGAATTCAGCCTTTGACAAACTCTTCCTTGACTTCATTCTGTCCCAGCTATCAAGGATCTCTTGGTCATTGGCAATGTCAAGCTGGCTGTATTTTGTAAATTTGGCAATTTCTTTGTCACCCTTCTCTTCATCTTGTGTCAGCACAATAATGTTTTTGCAAGCCATGCATATCCTTGACCCAGAATCCTGTTTGTTTGAAAAAGTAAACTTTTGAGCAGAACCATCTTGTATGAAGAATCCCATTGTCCAAAAGAGTTTCATTCTAGCTGCACCTCTGTGAAGTAGCACACCAGCATGGGGGTGTGCTTGTTTGTTGTCAAACATGTGCTCCAGCACCAACCTGTAAATTTGGCCAATGTTGGCTGCCAATTTCCCCACCAGGTCGCTTCTCATGACAAATATTGTGAACCATGCTTCTGAATTTGAAAGCATTGGTCCAAATTCAGCAAATGAGAAATACAGTGCCCAGGATTTCCTTGAAGAGCCAGCTAGCTGGTTCCCTGGGTGGATTTCATCTGCATACAGAACACAATGCCAAGGTGTATTGTATCCACTGGGGTTGTTGCTGTGGACCTCTTCCAAAAATGTTGCAAAACAACCACCAGCAGCATAGGCACCAGCAATGTAACTGAAAATGTTTGCAAAAACAATGTCCATAGGCCCTTCTGCCAAAGTCATGGCAGTGGCTGCAACCAAGAGAGGTCCATAGGTGTTGAGGGCCTCAATGGTCTGTTCCACAGATTGTCTGATCTGCTTCCTTTTGTGGCTCTCAGGTATACCTTCCTTTGATGCCAAATCCAATATACCTTCCAAGGCTGACTGGGAGCAGAAGGGAACCCTCTGCTTGAATCTCTGCAGTTGTGAAAGGTCAGGCATGCCTAACCAAGCTACACTGAAACTTGTATGTGTAAAATGGACCATGCAAGCATATATACATAACTTGTATACAAATGCTTTTCACCACATGTGTGATGTCAACAAGCAAGAGGTGAATCCCAATATAGGCTTTGAATATTGAATGCATTGGTGAGCTTGTCATGTACCACTGCATCTGTAAAAAAATATTTGGGCCACATTGCTGAGCTTTTCTGAATCAAATCAAATTCAAGCTTTGGCAAGCATTGCCACAAACCAGAAACAGCTGACTGACCAAAAAAAAGCCTTGAGGCTGTAATCATCAAAATGAAAGCTCTGACAGCATTGGCAAAAAAAATCTGGAAAACACGGCACTTTCAAGACAAGTTTGCTTACTAGCAATTAGCTGGGCACCTGGGACAAAAGTTTCTTTGCAAAGCACCCTTTGTTTCTGAACTGGCACCCCTGCAAGTCACACTTGTCTATGCCACAATTGCCCAAAAGGCCTCCCAAGCTCTTCTGTGAGAGCAAACAGGATTCAAAGGAAATGATTTCACTTCCTTTTAGTACTCAGCTACTTCTTCTGGTACCACTTGTTGTATTCTTCTCTGCTGGAAAAGCGCTTGCCCTTAAAGAAGGGTGATCTGCATGTGTCACACCCTTGGATGCTACCTCTGCATCTGGTGCATCCATAGATGCCTTTCAAAAAGGCAGCTGTCACATGCTTGTCCTGGCCCTTCATGACAGCTTTGCTCTTCTGGGCCACATTGACCTTGGCAGCTTTGGCTGCTTGTTTGGAAGCTGGTCTCTTCAAGCATGGCATCTTTGTATCCAAAACCCTTGCCTTCTTTTTGGAAACCTTTTCCATGGCCTCCTGCTCATAATCTTCCAAGCTCTTTGCTGCATGGGAGTCATTGTTGTCAAGCCCCACCACAGGATCACAAGAGCCTTGGGCTTCATGTGCTGCAGGTGCAGGCAAGGGCAAAGGATCTGCCACTGCTGGCAAAGCTTTGGGGCTCAGCAAAGGTGAGGTCACTGAGCTTGCAGCAAGTGAACCCAAAGAAGAGCTAAAAGAACTGCTTGGCAAAGACACCTTGTCACTGTTTGCCATCTGGTTTTTCAAAGCATCCAAAGCCCTGGCTTGCTCTTCAATCTTGTTCATCATGTCACTCATCCCTGGAACAATGGCCATAGGACTGGAAGAAGCAGATTGCTGAGGTGTGGCCACAGGCCTGAGCTCTCTGGAAGTCCCTCTGACCTTCACTTGCTTCAAAATGCTGCTGAAGTTGGCAACACTGTCTGGAAATGATTTCAAAGGCAAATTCCCAGGAGTGTAGCAAGCATGCAGGAAAGCCTGAAGGGTGCCAAAGCCCAATAATAACACATGAATCACTAATTTTAATGCAATTAAAAACACATGTACCTCAAACCTATTGGCTTGACAACATTGTAGGAAACCACTCACCCACAGAAGCAATATTTGAATATGACCCCTGTGCCTCCCCAATGTCATAAGGGCTTGGTGGGTATTTGGCAAGACCAGCATGCAAAGGCTGCACCACACAGGCCATGAAAGTGTCATGGACAAAGCCTGCAAGGTCATACATCTCTTGTGTTGAAGGTAATGGGTGGCCAGCTTTCATCTGTAGGCAAACCAGGAAGGCTGTGATGCCTTTCTTGGTATCTTCCCTGATGCTCTTCAAGCCACATGCCTTGACCCTCTTGATGATGATGTTGGCAGACTCCACTTTGTTGTACCCAAGCTGAAGCTGCTTCCATTCAGACTCAGAAAGGTAAGTGAAAGGCATGCTCATGCTCTGGGGCATTGTTTGCAGCCTTGTTGGGCCTTGGAGTGAAGCTGTTGCTTTGCCTTCTAAGGCATCTTCCAATTCCTTTTTCATCTCATCTGGTAAATTGCTTTTGCCAACAGCATCACAGAGCTTCACAAAGCTTGATGGTAACAGATTCTGCATGCCATCTATCTTGAACTTCAAAGCCTCCTTCATCCTGGGAAGCAGTTCAGATCCCCTATTCCTTTGCGAAATAAGTTCCATATCAGCTACCTCCTTTGCTAGGTCATCAACATGCCACACAGACATGGTGAGGGCAGGGAACCAGAAAGAAAGCAGGTGAACTCTTTACCTACTTGAGCCCACAGTCTTGAAACACATCAGAAAAATGAAAGCCAAAATTGGCAAAGCATTAGAACTATGTTGAACATGTACACTTTATGATTTTCATCACATTCAATGAGTATTCATTGAATGAAAACAAAAATATGCCTTGACTAGTCAATCAAAAAAAAGCCTCAATGGGCTAGTGCCATGGCAATGAAAGCCACAATGGGCCAGTGTTACAAAACTGAACTAAATCATGCCTTCAAAATAGTGACATGGTTACTGAATACAAATGTATTGTGTTTTCACTTTCCTTTCAGCTGAGGAATGTCTTCTTTTCACAGTTCATGCTTGATCTGTACATGATCAGCTTCAGCAAAACCTGAAATCTCTCTCACTGCTGGTTGTTTTCAGGAAATTGGCAGCCAGCAAGTGCATAGTGGATCCTCATGAGTCTGTCCAAGCTTTCAGGAAGCAGAAGTGGTCCATCTTCTTCTCTAAAATACTCATCAGCAGGTCTCCTTGGTGAAACAAAACAAGACACACTCTGAGCATACCACACTGAACATACCACACTGAGCATTTGATAAGGTCATTGTTTGCAATCTGAGTGGCCAGGTTTCCCAGCCAGAAGAATGGATAGCAACGTGCCACAATGTTCTGGTACCATCTGGCATGGTCCATGACCTAAGCTCCTGGCTAGCTACTCCATCTGCCCTTTTGGGTGCCATCTTGAATCACTTGAGCATTAACTGCATGCCATTGTTCATTGTGAATCTAGTTAACTCAAATTTGTATATACAATGTGTTCACAGTGGAATTGGTGGGTTAAATGAATATTGACCAAACACATGAAGACATGTAATCTAAAATGAAAGCACCAATGTGCTGATCAAATCAAATGAAAGCACCAATGTGCAAATGAAATCAAATGAAAGCACCAAGGTGCTAATGCAACCAAATGAAAACATTTGTGTGCTAGCTAAATTTCAAAATATATTTTGTTAAGCATTTTTTGTAATTATTGATGTTTGAACCAAACAAAATACAAATACCGATGGTCTTTTTTAATATAACAATTAAAGCAGTTTGAATGTTAACACAAATTTAAATTTCAACAAGTTGGATTTCAATTTATTAAAATAAATTGAAATTCAAACAGTTTGGATTTCAATTTATTTAAATAAATTGAAATTCAAACAGTTTGGATTTCAATTTATTTAAATAAATTGAAATTCAATGGGTTTGGATTTCAATGTATTAAAACAAATTGAATTTCAACCAGTTTAGATGTCAATTTGTGAAAACTAATTTAAATTAGTATAGTTTGAATTTGAATTTATGAAAGCAAACTTGAATTTCAATATATTATACTGATTTTGCTAAAACAAATTTGATTATTGTGAAATTGAAATCAACAAAACTTGTTGCATTCACAAAACCATAAAGACTATCATTTTCTCACATGAGTCATTGCATGTATGTGTACTGTTGTCAGTACTTGGCACTCATGCCATATTCACCATCTAGATTCTTTGGCCATCCATGTTGTTTCACATGGTTTGCTAAACTACTTGTCCATTCCTTCATTTGAGGAATCTCATCCCACCTTTGGAGAAGTCGACGCATACGATGAACTTCTCCCAACTTCCATGCCACTATCAGGCCACCAACCTTTCTGAACCATCCACCACCTTTTGAAGGTTCTTCCCATGGCACCTCCTGGAAAGACAAGATAATGACAAACAATATTGAACAGGTTCAACACTTATGTTCATCACATTATGATATCATTGACTCATAATCATAAATACCATGCAATACCATTCTTAAGCACTGTCATGACACTAACATCAAAGCTGCAACCAACAAAACTCAAAATATTTCCCAAACATGGTCCTCAGTAGAAGCTGCTTGCTTACTGCCATATAGAAACTGCTTCATTTCATTGGGAGTCACCACCAACTTGTTCTGCTTGTAGTTCCCATCCACTGGCATGGGCAGACCCTTGGCAAATCCATCAGAAGAAGTGGAGACAGGTGTGGCCACAGCAGCAGCCACTGCAGCTGTAGGTGTACCTTTCTGCATGGGGATCTGCAGAGGGGGCCCAGCTTTGGGCTTGCACCCATCAACAACTGGCTCAGCAGTGGTAGAACTTGCCTTGGAGGAACTGGCTGATGCAGAAACTGGTTCTTGTTCTGCTTGTAGAACACCACTGTCATCCAGCTTCTTGGCAAAGGTGACCAAGAGATCCAACACATCTTCCACTGGTGGCTCTGGAACTTTCTGCGTCTTTTTCTCCTGAATGGCTCAAAAACATTGAAAATATTCATTGCACATACCAATGCACAAAACCTTGATAATCTCAAACATCTAAAGCATTGCTTGGGCTGTTAAAACCAAAAAGTACTTGTCAAATTTAGATTCTTTGGTGGTTGTCACAGTTCTGCCAGTCCCCAGTGGAATCTGGATAGGCTGTGGAAGCCTAACCTTTTTCCTCTGGTGGGACCCTGGTGCTGCTGCATCATCATTCTCCCTCTTCATGGCTGCAACTAGTGAGTTGATGAGTGTTTGTAACTGATACACACATCAATTATAGGCGAACAACCCTTAGAATTTTCATGTCTGGTAAGCAATGGTCATAAATACTATTGTCTGCATTGAATTACCACAACCCACACTGCTGAACCCTTTTGCATGCAAACACCTGCAGCTGAGAAAAAACTTGAAATGCAAACAAACCAAACACATTCCTGGTGCTCATTACTGACAGCATGTAGCATGCAAATCAAAATGAAAGCCTGGAATGCTCAAAATGAAAGCCCTGAAAGGCTGAAACAAAACCAAACAAAAGCCCTATAGGCTAAAAGCACCTGAATCTATCATACAATGCATTAAATCAAAACACATACTTCCTTTTTCACATGAAACATCATTCCATTTATTTCTGATGTTGACAAGTGTGACAACATCACTGTGAAACACTTTTTTTCCACAGGGTGGCTTTGTCCAATGCAAAACTGTGTCTCTAGGAGGTTTTGGCCTTCTTGGCCTTTGGAGCTCCCTTAGGCTGTTGCCCAGAAGACTTCAAAAGCACTGTGTGTGCTTGGATGGCATCCTCATTCTGTAGAGTTGGAATCTTCAACCCTTTGTGATTCACCCAAACTGTCTGCAAATTGATGTCTTCCTCTGCCTCAGTACTTTTGACCCAAAAGTATGGGCACAATGTGCCACTTTCAGGTTTTGTGAAGCTGCTCAAATTCTTGAAGGGCTGAATCAAATAGGGCTTCTCATTGAACCACACCACGACATTCTTGGTTTTCTCCAAAAAATTAGCTTGGTCCTTTTCTGGAGCAGCTGAGCAAGTGCCAAGGGGGTATAGTTTCAACTCCTTCTTCTTCAGCTTCTTCATCACAAACAAATTGGATGGGTGCAAAGCAAACCCCACCAAAGAGTCATCAGCCAACTTGTTGTTCATGTAGGCTTCCATCAGAAGCTGGTTGACTATTGCCTTTTCAATTTCTTTTTGCACAGTATCCACATTGTGTGGCAGCCTTGAAGTGCAAAGCTGCTGTGGGCACATGATGGTGGGCTCTTTTTTGGTAGGCCTCCACTTTTTCAATGAATCCAACTGCTCCTTCACAATCTCACTGGCAGTGAACAAGGGCTTGTGTTCAAAGATGGCCTCTGAATCATCCAAAGCCTGGAGGGTGAAGATTTTGTCAGGGTAGTCACTGTTCAAATACCTGCAGGATGGCTGCACAAAAAATAACAGCATAGTTGGCCCTTATCAAAACAGTGCATGGTTTGATCACCATTCTTAAAAAAAAACATGTAAATTGCAAACTAGCTGCTTCTCTCCAAGTTTGATGTGGCTGTTTCGAAACAATGCCACTTCTTTGTTGGATGCTTTCACCATATCTTTGACCACTGGACCAGTGGAACTCCCAAAAGGTTCACTTGGTGCAGGCTGGGTTTGCAAGCTCACAGGGGCTGCCTGGAGGTCATCAGCAAAATGCTGAACTATTTTCTCAAAAGATTCAAAAGAATCCTGCTTGGCAATTTTCTCTTTCTGAAGAATGTGAAGAACCATCCTGACTGCAGCAGTGCACCAGCACATGTACCCCCAATCAAGATTGGGTTGGTTCACTTGATCCCAAAGTGAACTCAGCACTTCATCCACTTTTCTGGTGGTGTCCTTGCCTTTGAGCTTATCAAAGTCACTCTTGTAAATCAGCCTTGAAATCCCATCTTGGTGCTTTTTGCTGGAAAGCATGGCTGCTGCTAAAGCAACCCTGGTCAGAGCCATGCTTCTCCCTTGAATCTTGAAGTCATAGAAAGCCAGGTGGTTCATCATCTCTTCTCCAATCAGCAATGAATGACCATGTTTCTTGCCTAAGCTGATCTGTGATAAATGCATTATTCCAAGGGAACCCCTTGCATGACACAGCTTTTGGTGCAATCCAAATTTCAAACCAAAATCTACTAATAAGAATGGCAAAGTGCAGAAAGTGTCCAGGCATTTGAGCAAGGGAAAGGAGGCGCCTCCAGTGTACATCTTGCAAAAATGGCCCACATCATCCAAATAGGTTTTGCAGGCTGGTGCACTATGCTGCACTGCTTTCACTGCATCATCCAGCTTCATGCCACCAGAGTACAGTTCACCCAACTGCATCATGCACTCCAGTTCATTGCTGGCAATCTGGGTGCTATTGTGGCTGTTCATAGCCATGGCAGCAAATGCTGGAAGATCGGGAAACATCCTTTCAGCATCATTTGAAATCACTTTCCAGGACCATCCATTCAGAAGCAATGGTTTCATATCCAAGGGTGGTGTCAACTGAATTCCATCAGGTCCAACACAGCCATGCTCCAAAGCTCTTGGCCATTGCACAAAGTGAGAGTTAGCAAGGGTGCAAAATCTCTCATCACCTTTCAAAGGTGCCAACAGCCCTTTGGCATCCAAGATCATTTTCTGATTGGCTGCAATTTGAGAAGACTTGGCTGCAGGCTCCAAAGCCATTTCCACTGCTAGTGAATTTGGTGCCAACAGTTCAGGCTTCACACCACTGGCAATGATGTCTTGACCTTTTCGATGGCAGTTGTATGGGTTGATCATGCTGCCACCTCTGTTCTGGGGGTGGCATACCATGGCTGAAGGGCACACCACTGTGTTGTACACCAACCCTTTCTCTTCAAGCAGGCTCAGCACCTTCTGCAGTCTAAGGTTGATGCCAAGGGCACAGGAAGGACTTAGCAGTGTCTTCACTTCCTGCTCCGTTTCATGGGGCACTGCCATGGCTAAAAGGCAGCTAGCAAAACCCAAAGTGTACAAAGTGGAAGTGATTTGCTTTGACATATTTTGAAACCCATGGCAATATTCAAAGGCTGTCAAACAGCACCAATGGCATGAGTTGTGTGGAGCAACCATGTGACTTGTACCATGAACATCCCTGTCATCAACATGTGAGCCTGGAAGGCTGAAAATGATTATGTGTTGGTTCAGCAACTCTTGCCACCTATTACAAACATCAAAGGTTGCACTTGTGCAAGCACAGGCACAAATTGCACCACAAAAAAGAAACAAAAGCCCTAAAGGCTCACTAACATATTCACATGAAAGCCTTGAAAGGCTGTCCAAACCAGTAGTGCTGCAAACATGGTCATGATCATGCAGTAGCTTTGCATCATACTAAATTGCCAAAAAGAAAAAACCATCCACCATCAGCATTCTCTCTTTTGGCCCAAATCCAGCAGGTTGTTTCAAAGTTCTTTGAAGATCACCTCATTGCCTAATCTTTCAGCACAGGCTTGGCAAACTTACCACTTTTGTGGTAGTGCCTTTTCGAATCATCTCCTGTACAGTCAGCAGATAAAGCATTGAAAATTGGGGCCAGGTGGTCAACATGCAGCAGCACCAAGAGATCTGCAGATTGGGCCCTCTTTGCAGGGCACAAAATGCTAACTTGAGAGTTGCCAACTTGGATGCTTACCACCTGCTCACCTTTGATTTTCTTCTCAGGAGGGGCTTCATCATCAGCTGGTGCAAGCTTGTCATTCCTTTTCTTCTTGAGTTCAGCCAGCTTGGTCCCATTGGCAATGGAAGCGCTTTTGCTGGAGCAATGGCAAACCAACCTGGATAGCCACACAGCACTGCCTTGAACCTTCAAATACTTCACTTCATTTTTGTCCTGCAGCCAATTCTTTTTGACCAAATTAAAAAATGAAGTCTTTGTTCATCCATGTGAAAACTATTTTCAACAATGCCAGCCAAACAAAACATTGCACAACAACAATGTCCTTCACCACAAAGTCAGCTGGGATGGAAACAGCTTTACCACCATTGTAGGTCAGCTCCAACTTGTAGGCAATGGACACTGGCTTCGCAAAAATTGCAGGGTCACCCTCTGCAGCTTCAGCATGCTGTTCAACATGCCCACTCTCTTCTTCAGACATTGTTTCAAATCAACAACCCTTGGACCAAAAATGCCTCCAACAGCCCAATACCAACCACAAGCAAAACAAATGAAAGCCCTTGCAGGCTAGTTGAAAAAAGAAACAACATCACCACTGAAGTATTGCATGGCTGGCACATAGGGAAGCATTTCACCCAACATGCTGCCCAGCACTCATGTCAATATATGTGCTGTTCAGCACACAATGTGCCAAATGTGTGCAAGGCATTGTTTTGGATTCAAATGTGCAACATTTTTTTGTTGAAACATGAGTACAAAAACATTAGCAAAACTAGAATAGGCACAACATACAATGCTAGTGGGTGCATTGTTTGGAATGCATCCAGGATGCTTAGATATGTCCAAGCTATATAAAAAAAACACCATCTATACCTGAAAATCTTGATACATATGTAAAAGTATATACATGTGAAACATGTTACAAAATTAGCTAACTGTTACTAACTTTGCTAACTTTTTTCCAGAGATAGCAAAATTAGATAACTCTTAGTTAACAGTTATTAACTTTTGTAATTTTGATAACCAATTATAACCTGTTAGCATGATGTTAATACTAGTTTAAAATTGAGTTAATACCAAGTTAGTAAGTAGCTTAATTTTGTTAACTAGTTAACAACACCCCAGCCCATCTAAGTGAAGATCGTCAATGAATGTCGAAATTTATATATAACGGGGCTGAAAGAATTAAATCCTTATTGAAGATCGTCCATGAATGTAGAAGTTTAACGGGGCTGGGAGAATTAAACCCTCATTGAAG
>Ga0126342_10021571_pt1 | contig 10720 bp, 11 predicted proteins | sample Cyp1metagenome_FD_92528 | JGI IMG/M metagenome (GOLD analysis project Ga0126342, IMG submission 92528) | Coral microbial communities from Lord Howe Island, Old Settlement Bay, Australia - Cyphastrea 1 metagenome | ecosystem: Host-associated > Invertebrates > Cnidaria > Coral ... | reverse complement strand
TATATTATATAATATATATTTTATATTAAATATTAAATATTAAACATAAAATATATATTATATATTAAATATTATGTATTTTATATTATATATTATGTATTATATATTATATATTGTATATATCATATGTTATATATCATATATTATTTATATATATATATTATTTTATGTTACATATTCTAAATTATATATTATATATTATATATTATATATTGTATATTATATATTGTATATTAAATATTATATAGTATATATTATATATTATATATTATATAGTATATATTATATATTATATATTATATATTAAAGATATTTAAACATATTATACAGATAAATACATATTATATATGCATTATATTTGCATATACTATAGATATATACATACATGTAGGAAACGATATGATTTGGGTCCCAAATTCGGTATGGGCCTCCAATTTCTGGTAGTTTAGGATTTTCACAACATCGGAGTTCCGAAGCCCAGCCTGGGTCCATAGATGTGCCTCCAACATGGTCCATGCTCAGCATTGGCTTCATAGACGATGGCCTGCGACAGAAGCGGAGGCGCGGAGGCGCGGAGGCGCGGCAGTGAAAGACTCAAAAAATATCAGATGGTTCATCAATTGCATCTGTTCATCAATCAGATTCTGAAAGTTTCATGTTTTAGTTATGTGTTAAGAATATATATATATACATCTATCCATCTGAAATTGTGTCAGATGGGTCAAAATTTGAAGACCTCCAGTTCTGAATGGATTGACCCATCACCGTTTCAACGCTCCTGCAGAGTTTCGCTACATGGAACCATTGGGTTCAAGATGATAAGTACCGTTTGCATGGCATAGATACACATACATAACCTCTGTTACATAGATTAACATAGTTTAGAAAAAGGCCATAGCTAAAAGTAGATGATTTATTTCTTGAAATTGGTGATTGTCCATAGCCATGTGACAAATTACCAGAGGCTAATTAGTAGAAACAGCAGGATGTACTCCAGCCGTCCCACCATTTCCGTACCTCTTTTCAAAGCAGTGGTGTCGGTTGACAGATCTATGGCCAATCTGAGTAACGTTGGTAAAACAATGCCATAAACCACCCATGATTGGGAATGGTAACCATACAACCTATAGAAATGGTGATTTGGGGGATGGTTTATGACATTGTTTTACCCTCACCAAAAACTCAGCAAACTGGTGCCTTAGCCTAGCTGCTAGTACCGGTTGTTGAGTGAAGTAAGCGTTCTTATGATTGGTTATAATGATCCCCAATAAACCAGTAGGTTAAGTGAACAACCTGCGTTTCACAACCAAGTACCCAAACTATATTCATGGCTCAAATGGGGTTTGTCCAAAACTTCCCCAAAAATTGCAACCTTAGCAGGGAATGTTGTTCTCAACCATCCAACACGGAGGCGTTCCCATAATTTTAAATCAAACCCGAAATCATGAACCCACCCCCGGCTTGGATTTTCCTGACGGGGGCAACAGATAAAAACGCTGGATGTTGCTGGTGTGGTTGCTTCCCGGAAATTCCAACAAAAATCACGCCCCGCAACCGCTCAGAAAAAACCTGTCTCTCATGGTGGTTGCGCCTAAAATCCCCCTGGGCTTTTTCGAGAACAAAATATTCCGGCAAGAGACCCCAAAGAGTGTGAGGGAAGTAGTAGAATAACACATTTTATAATGTTGATGATGATGATGTTGTTGATGATGGTGATGTTGATGATGATGGTGAGGATAAAGATATTTTGCGGACGAGGAGACAAGACAGGCGGAACAAAACGACACCGGACCAAGACTCCTGACTGCGTGTGCATTCACTGTTATCCCCAGATACAGCAAAAACTCCGGACATCTGCGGAGAACTTGCTTTAACTGCAGACAGCGGAGCACGGTGAGTGATGACGGTGCCAAGGCAATGATCGACAACAGAGCATGTCCACATGTCCACATGTCACAAGAGACATCAGAAGAGCCACTTTATATGGAATTTTACAGGACAACTGCCGCGGAACACGGACACACACTTTGCGCGAGCCTGCGCAGTCGAAATGCATGTCCACATGTCGCAAGAGTCATCAGAGGAGCCACGTTATCAACTTTACACGGAAATACACAGGAAAACTGCCGCGGCCCAGATTGCGAACACACACTTTGTGCGAGCCTGCGCAGTCGAAACGCATGTCAACACTTCACAAGAGCCACTCTATACGGCAATTTGCAGGTAAAAATGCCTCAGACCAAAACTGCGCCGCAAACTTTGTGCGAGCCTGCGCAGTCGAAACGCATGTCAAGATTTCACAAGAGCCACTTTATACAGAAATTTACAGGTAAAATGCCGCAGACCAGAGTGAGCACCCTGATCAAACACCGGCCTTTACACCTGCCGTAAAAAACCCTCAGTGTGGACCCACTGCTTGGAGAAAAACATCCCCCGGGTTCCCCACTTGGAAGTACATCCCACTTAGTAAGTGGTTTATAATCCACGTGTATATATATAATATAATATAACCCCTATAATCCCATTTTAACTAGGGGCATACCCCCTGGTAAACTAACATAGCTATTGAAAATTGCCATTTAGTTCGTTGATTTACCCATAAAACATGGTGATTTTCCATAGTTATATATGTATGTTTACCAGAGCGTAAATCATTTACATGCCATTGGGGGCCACCCCAAGCAGGTTCCCTCACTAGATGGTTAATCACTACCATTAATATCATTAATCACCCATGAATGATTCATGAAAATCAACCCGTTCATCATCACGTATCCCATTCAAGATGCAAAAATTGTCCATATGTGAAAGTTTCATAGTTGTTGACCAGATGCTAAGCCACATCCGCCACCTCCCCAGGTGGCCCCTTCGGCCCGGGTGACCCCACCTGTCCCAAGAGCTCGCTTTCCGTCCGATCCTGGAACAGTTGGATCCGCAGCTGCGCGTGGCCGGCCGTGACCTTCACCTGCAGGGCGTCAGTGAATTCGCCAAAGCCGGCCGTGGCATTGTCCACCTCGTCCACCTCCTGGTGCCCGCAGCACGGATCTTTGATATACAAAAACAGGTAGATTAAACTGGAAGATCCACACGTAGAATGTAAAATTATAGAGATTATATCATGTAATATATGGGAATGGTCCTTTGCCGCGACATTGCGCACGGTGTTCTGGGGCACCCCATGGGGTGATGGGACATCTCGAGAATTCACTCGGATGTATCCTATGTTTCCACGAAAAATTAGGCATTACCTTACCAGTATGAATCGGATTTATCACTACCAGTTGTCCATTGGCTGAAGTTTCTTCAGGTGTCCAAGAAAGATTCATAAAATTTCATAAATACTTTCCAGAGATTGCACATTTTGAGTACAAGAAGTGAATGTGATGAATCTGATAAGCACCATAATCATAAGCTTACCATAAATCATGATAATTACTTGAGTTACCAGCATCCATTCAACAGTGAATTTTTTATGATTATGGATGCTGTTCGTCTGAGTTGAAGCGGTCCAAATGGTCCAAAAAGCCTTAAAGGGTCGCCTTTTTATGATTGGGTCGCGGAAGTGGAGTGACGTGGGATGATCCATCTTTCGGTTTGTCCAAGAATGGTTTGTCTTTGGAGTCATCATTTTCCTTAGAGCATAGCTGACATAGCGATAAATTGGTGTATATACCGTGAAAAATACCCCAAATTCAGAGAAACCAGTTGGGACACCAGTTGAGAAGTCTTAAAGAACAGTCAGATGTAGGCTGCTAGGTTGGAGACCAGTTGCAGGGCTTATCACCCCAGTTCTGCAGGACTTATAACTACCCCCGTTTCTAGTGTCTGCAACTCCATTTCTATAGGTTAAGAACTGCCTTGATAATAATCATAGTAAGAAGAATAATAATGAACATAGCAATCATATTTTGTTCATGAGCATCGTCATAATAATCACAAATAAACAAATAGGGAAATAAATACAACGAAATATATATACATATATATATACACTATATAGGTAAGAAAACAAATGCTATAATATATATATATCATAAATTGTTATTGATACAATCAATAGAATAAATAAAATTACGACAACCAACCCAATGCATACCTCTTCCGTCCTCATATTCACAGGTGGAAGACACCGTGCCCTCGGCAGAGATAACCTTCACATAGGGCGTCCGGGTCCTTGAGGCATGGACGCCCAGGGAACCTATGTGCAGATAGAACTTGTCCTTCCGCTCCATCTCAGTTTTCCTGAGTTTTTTTGGTGGGAGAGAAATGGGAATTAAAGGACCGGATAACCCCACAAGTCAATTTCTGCCAATAATCAGAAAAAAGTGGTTGATGCGGCAGGAAGAAAGCAGAAAGGACAAAGGAGATGGTGGAGGTTCGATAATTTTAAAAGTTGTATGTAAAGAGTTGTGTGTGACAAAGTTGTCTGTGAAAGATTGTGTGTACCAAAGTTGTGTGTGAAAGAGTTGTGTGTGTATGTGTGACAAAGTTCTTGTGACAAAGTTGTGTGTGAAAAATTATGTGTGAGTGTGTGACAAGTTGTGCGTGAAAGATTGTGAGTGACAAAGTTGTGTGTGTGTGACTAACGGCGCCCAAGCGCGCCACCAAAGCCAGCCCAGTGTCATGAGTGCTACGCCTGCCACGCAAAACGAAGGTGGATGTTGCCAAGTGCCATGTCTGCCACGCAAAGTTGTGTGTGAAAGAGAGTGTGTGACAAAGTTGTGTGTGAAAGACGGCGTGTGACAAAGTTGTGTGTGAAAGATGGTGTGTGACAAAGTGGTGTGTGAAAGATGGTGTGTGACAAAGTTGTGTGTGACAAAGTTGTGTGTGAAGGATGGTGTGTGACAAAGGTGTGTATGAAAGATGGTGTGTGACAAAGTTGTGTGTGAAAGATGGTGTGTGACAACGTTGTGTGTGAAAGATAGTGTGTGTGACAAAGTTGTGTGACAAAGATGGTGTGTGAAATAGAGTGTGCGGGGTGGTCGGGACCGGGAGCGGGATACAGAATCAAAAACAAAACCCCACACACAAACATGTGGGAAATACAAAAAAATGGAGAAAATATTGGGACATATTTGTGACATAAGTCAGTGTTCTCAATCTTCCTGCCCCAGTTGGATAAAAAGTGTGTTGACGCTTATTTTCTGACCATTGGGGATATTATATATATGTGTGTGCGTGTATGTGTGTGTAATGGTATAGAGAGGATATGTAAGGGGATATATCATCAACAATCTCAGTTTTCCTGAGAAAATGTGGAAACATAAGACTGGGTGGTAAATAGCGACAATAAAAGGATCAAAGCAGGGTACATGAATTTTATGTTGGATACCAACAACGGGAGTTGTGTTTTCCTGGTGTATCTCAAGCCGGGACATACCCAATTCGCTGTCAAGGCTCCCTCGACGTTTGGGAAGCTTCGAACGCTTCGGTTCCTCATGGGGGACCGTGGTTTGGGAGTCCAAGATGTCCAGCATCATGTTGACCTCTGAAACCAAGACGCCATGTCGCTGGCCAGAGGGAATTGTTTATGAGAACATCGAGATTTTTCCATGAACATGTTGATGCTTTAAAAAAAAAGGATAGTGATGGAATAAAAATGGGCATGAATCATGAATTTGGGGTGATGTTGAAGGGTTTCTCATCAGGGTGATTTTATGTAGCATAAGTATATGACTCAATAGTTCTGCTGTTCATAGATACACCCTCAGGTAAACTAATATAACTATGGGAAAAGACCTTCCTATTCATGGGTAAATCAACTATTTCTATGACCATTTTCAATAGATATGTCAGCTACCAGAGGGATCAAAAAATAGGGATCCAAAAATATCTGGGATGATCCCATGAAAAAAGATCCAAAAAGTTGATGACTTTGGGATCAATATTTTGGATCAACAAAATATGACTTTTCCAACAAAACTCCGGTTGCGAGTTGATCATATCATTTGGAATCCAGTTATATCATCCTGCCATCCATTTTTTCAATGGCATTCTTATGGGCCATGAAAAAAACTTCCACCCATGAGACATCCCGCAACAAAAAACCCAAGCGCCCCAGGCGCCTCCCCCATGTTTCGCAGCCCGTGGTGCATCAGCGCGCGGAAGTGCAGCTGCAAGCCACGGCCCTTGATGAGGTCGCGGAGCTCGGAAATGGGATCCTGGCCGAGGCTGGGGTGCTTTTATCAGTGGAATATGACATATATATATATATATATACATAGATTTATATGATGGTTATATGATGGTTATAATATGGTTATAATATGGTTATAATATGGTTATATGATGGTTATATGATGGTTATATATATATGTCATGTTATAATAGATATGTGGTTATATCATGGTTGCGAATGGTTATGAATGGAATATGAATGGACTAGTCCTGATATATTATGATATATTATATGAACTATCCAAAACCAGCAATTCTCATGTTCAAATCATGGGTGGATGGATTGAAATCTTGTGAAAAAAGAACAGACTACTTCTATTGGCAGCGCATATCTTTTTGGGGGATTTCCATGGGAGACTGATGGAAATATCATGAGGAAACCAACCATAAACCAACCATAAACCAACCATAAACCAAGGTTTCAATAGGTCATGAAATTGATATCATCGCCGTGGGACCCAGCGGTGAATTGCTCGGCTTGGTTCATTTTGTTTCAGTCGAAGAGTCGAGTCCAGAAGTCAAAAAAGGAAAGATAGAAGCTGGTTGGTAATAGTATATAAGAGGATATATATATATGTATATGTATATACAACCATTGTTACAGGGGTTTATATCCCAACTTTTAGGGGATTATAACCATTTGGTTGGTGGTTTCAACCCTCTGAAAATATGAGTTCATCAGTTGGGATGATGACATTCCCAACTGAATGGAAAGTCATAAAATTCCATGGTTCCAGTCACCACCAACCAGGAAATAGTTAGAAATCACGAAAGATCGATAACTTAGACAACTATGGATGAATCCATTTCTATCACCGTGAAAAATCCGATTCCTGCCCCATCCTTCTGCCGCCCGTCCTTCCATTCCCCCATCATCTGCGCTCGCGTTTTGGAGCTGCGATCCCACAGTTGCATCACCAGGTCGTAATCAGCCAGCGACACCCTGCGATGAGCTCCGGTCGTAATCGGTCGGTCGTCATCGGATCGACGGCCGGTAGATTTCACCACCCGTAGAGAAAAACAGGTTTTGATCTCAAAAAAGATCACAAAAAAAATGTCTGGTGGTTTTTGTTGGGTAAAATTGCTACTTTAAAATCTTTAAACCACCAGGGATGTTTTTTTTTTCAGTGATGCGAGAAAGCGAGAAACCGCGAAAACTGGTGTAGTGAGTTCCACGGTTTTTTTTTCAGCGTCCCTGGGGCTGATCCAACAGAACCGGAACTTGAACCCTCAGGTTTTGGCGAAAGTGCCAAAACAAACACGGAGATATCGGGGTACGGTTCAAAATTATGTATATATATATATATGTATATTATATATATATGTATATTATATATATGTATATTATATATTATATATATATTATATATATTATATTATAATATTCTCTATATATTATATATACACAATACATATATATATAAGAATATGACAGAATATTGAAAAGAAAGAAACGTATTTCGAGGTTTTGGTTTTGTCGATGCTGGAAATCTCTGGAAAATAGCCTGTTTTCATCTGATACTTTTTTATGGTATCCCCCCAATTAAACAACCGTTTTTACGGGGTTTATTAATTTTATTAATCCAGGGTTGACATCAAATGATTCTAAGTAAACACAACTAGGGGATGTTCCATTTCCAACGATTGCCGTGTACTGTACGGCCACATCTCAGGCTACCTTTTCGTCTCAGAATTTCCCGAAATCAGCATTTTTCCCATTCAACCTTTCAACCAGTCCAGGCGGCTCAGTTTCGTGGAACTCGAAACGGCCCGATCCATTGACAAACAGCATGCTCTTGGAGTCCTCTTGATCGACAGCACCGACCGTATGTAGAATCCTGGTGCAGTGGTGCAGGTCTCCGCCCGTGGTTACAGTGGTAACCAGGTGGTAACTGGGTTCTAAACTGTTGGCCATACCATGTCAGTGAAACGGCCGCGGATCTCCAAAAAAAGATGCCTCGTGGAAATTCCCCACAAGGATGGTTGAAAATATATATATAATTATATACATATGTATACATATCTAATATCCAGCTGATAATATGTTTGACGTGCAAGGAAACTCGTCTGCCTTTCATGACCTTTCATGCATCTAAATCTTAATGAATTAAGAAAAAATGGGCGTGGGGAAAACTCCAAAATCCCATCTGGTCAAAAAGAAAACAATGTTCAAGAAGCGGCTTAAAAAGTTTGCAGGCCATGAATCTCCCATTTCACCTGTGAAATCTTCTAGACGAGCCACACATCTTCCTTTGCACCAGCTCGGTTGACCAAGAACAGCTTCAACCAGATCTTCTCTGATCCATCCAGATCGTGTAGCAAGCGCAAGGATTTCCTCACTCCAGGAATCTCCCCAGTGGGACGACCATGGCTCAGTATGGTAAGCTCTGAACTCCAATCATATATGCTATCAGCCACAAACACTCAAAAGTATGGCTGTCTGCCACATAAAATGACAATGGCTGTCTGCCAGACTGCCATCGTTTCTGAACACCCCCTGCCATTCTACTTGAACAACCATTCCCAATTGGAGGATTTTTATTTCTGTGAACCATAATTGTTCATCGTTGTGTCCCCATTGTTAAGAACAACAACCCAATGATTGTTCGCCCCATGATATTCTCTAAATAAATATCGATCATGTGTTCATTTCATAGTTCATGCTTTCTCCCCTTTATCTGCAAAAAAAACAAGGTTCAAGAAAAGCACCCCAAGTCACACAACTAAACCACGTTCCAAAAGATCCAACCACCCCAAAACCGTGCGGACGTGAACATGGGTTGTACCCCCAACAGTTTTAATAGGGAAATTGATGATGAACCATGGATTTCAATGGTACACCATTTTCAAATAAACCCATATTTACAGTTTTTTGTCAGAAAAAAAAACTCCAAAAAGTTTTTAAAAAAACTCCAAAGTCAAAGTCTCACTGTGACCTCCAGGTGAAAGGTCTGCTTCCGCATGGCCGTTTTATCCATGCTGCCAGCCCTCGACAGGTCGCCCTTGAAATCCAAAGCATGTCCTACCTGCCAGGCCACTACCAGGCAGGCGCCAGGAGAAGCGCAGCAGTGCGTGAGATCTGTCAGGTGCAGGTCCAATTCTTCCACCTGGTAGTTGGGACTCCAGTGACTCCAGGTAGATGGGAAAAGCCACGGTTTTATGATGGTAGAAATGATGTAAATACTGAAATGATGGAGAAAGACTTGGATGAACAGGTGGAAATCATGCGGATATTTTATTGGGATAGAAAATGTGATAGACTGGGATGACTTTTTCGTCATGGAAAAATATGGTGAAAATGAGATGTCAATGCTAAACTGAGGTTTCAATGGGTCTAGGGAAACTTGAAACCAAAAATGATGGAAAGGGCCTAACTGAATTGCTGGATACAATGAGGATAGCATGAGATAACAAATAATATTCGAGGTGAGGACTCCTATAATTTATAAAATCTGTTTGATTATAAAATATGAGGTTTCAGCGGCTTGGTCCAAGGGATTTTTGAACTGAGCTTTACAGGGAAAAATGTCCATCATGGGGATGCAATGAGATATGATGTGATATTGTTTTACCAACACAATATATGAGCAATGGTCAAATTACAAAGGATTGATATGGCTTATGGTCATCCTACCATCACGAATAGGATTCCATGATAAAGATCATAAAAATTAGCCAAATTTTTATCTATTATTAGAACCATAAATAGAACCTTTAGGCTATCCTAACATCATAACCATTGTGAAAACTTGTTCTTCACCAAGTTCCCGGCGACCCCGGCGACCTGCACCCCTTTCACCGACGCCAGCTGAGTCAGCTGGACAATGCCCTGCTCGGATGGAATGAGGTGACCTGCAGTATCCAAAAAATGCTGCGGGATGAAACCGAAACCTGCTGGATGGTTTTAAAAACATGGTTTTAACTGTGAAATCCGGAAAAAATGGTGGATGATTTTTCAAGGCTTGTGAATCTCGACCCCCGAATTTTTTGAATAGTTTTGAATAGCTTCCATGTGGGTCCCCCAAAATGAATAAAAGCAATACTAAACAATGCTCTTGAGGGTGTTATCTAATATTTTAATATCATATATGTGAAAAACATGATCATATCAGGGATTGAACCAACAAAATGAGGAGACTTTAGTCTAGCATTGTGTTGGGATTTTTTTTGCGGGGATCGTTCATATTTCGTTTTGGCTGACCCGGGCTCTGTTGGATAACCTATGAGCATGATATCTATACATTTACAGAATTATCTATATGTTGTTTCAAACCAGGTTTTTTTTACTAATAATATCTATTAATGGGGGCTCAATTATATGCGATTAACATCGCACCCTTACATATACTCCAATATCAATTAATATACTCCAATACTTCTAATATCTCTATGTGTGTATATGCATACATATACATGATATATCGTATTGTATCATAATTATTAATACGTATATGACCGTCATTTATATCAAAAGTATATGTCCTATATATTACATGACATAATACATACATATAGGTATATGTATATATATGTATATATATAT
>Ga0126342_10021570_pt1 | contig 10720 bp, 13 predicted proteins | sample Cyp1metagenome_FD_92528 | JGI IMG/M metagenome (GOLD analysis project Ga0126342, IMG submission 92528) | Coral microbial communities from Lord Howe Island, Old Settlement Bay, Australia - Cyphastrea 1 metagenome | ecosystem: Host-associated > Invertebrates > Cnidaria > Coral ... | reverse complement strand
TATATATATACCTTGAGCGCTCAAACCCATGAAATACCTACGTTATGAGGGTAAACACTGGGTTTACCTCCATTCAGATGGTAAAACCTAGGTATCCCGGGTAAAACCTAGTTTTACCCCAAACCCTTGATTTCCCATCCTGCGGCCTGTTCAGGTACACGCCATCGCTTCGTTGGATGGCTCCAAGGGGACATAATGATATGGTTTGAATGAATCTTTCAGGGGATATAATCAGCATATGCTGCTTTCCCATTCATCTCATGTGTTTTAACTGCTGTGCTTAGTGGCCTAGCAGAATAAAATTCCAGAAACCCTGTACCAATGGTCACAGCCGATACCCAAATAGTTTTCAAGCAGGTCATAGCACCAAATCAAAGCACAATCGCCATCTATACCAATACCTCTTACTTTGAACACTTAAGACTTTTGGTGGTGCAATTCCCCATGATCTAACCACCACAGAACTGCACACCCGGGTGGTTTGAGCAATGGCCCCATTTTGCCAGCGCCATGAGGAAGTCCGGGCCCCCATCTATCGGGATCTCCTGGAGAGTGGCCGGAACAGAAAGGTTTGAGAAAACAATTTCGCATCAAGTATGTTTATCATTTTGCATCATCCTTTCACACATTGATGCAGTCATATGCGGTAATACCTATATTTCTACCCAGCACCTCTGTTAATAATTACATGTTAATACCATTGATACCTTGCATATTCTTGTGTGAAACATTTTCAAAGGCATGTACTGTGCACACTTTGCGCGCTTTATTGCAGCACTTTTGGTGCTCAATTTTTCCTGTGGCAAAATGCCTCGAAACAGGAAGTACCGTGATTCGCCGCATGAGGTGGCTGCTAAGGGGCCAGCTTTGGACATCAAGGGTGTCCATCTTGAATGGGATGGGGACGAAAAACTCAGGGAAAGAATGCGAGAAGGGAAACCAATTCTTATGGAAGGCACCAACAAAGTGGTTGACATCCAGGTCTGTGTCAGCCACCAAGAATATCTTATCCCTTTACTTGCCCGCATGGCTCATTTGCCCAACAAGCTTCTTCCTTCAGTGGAGGATTTGAGAATGGAAATGGTCAAGTTTTTGGAAGTGCACAAGAGGATGGTCGATTCTGATGTGAAAATGGTTGTTGACTCTGCTGCTCATATGAAGAAACTGTGTGGTTTTGTGAAAACCAAAGCGAGACGAGAAGAACCGAGCCGTGCAACTCAGCGGCATGCAATATGCACGACATAATCAAATATCATATCAACATTTTGTGTCCCAGATACATGCAAGTATGCATATCTGCACATACAAGTGATGTGATATTGTTTCTTTGTCATATATTTCTGCATGTGCATAAGTAAGAGTTGCATCGCATTTCCTTCTAACATACTTGAGGTACCAGAGTTCCAGCAGTTGGTCTTGATTTTGGAGCCTGGGCTACAGGCAAGGTTCCTTCGCCCCAAGTTATGCCATCCAAAATCTTTCAAAGTTGTTGTATATTGTATGTCTTTATTCGGCTGCTATTGTGCTATGGGCCACCCTCTTTTAATGAAGGTAGTGGTTGACCAGATCCTGGCAAAGATGAAACGTGAAGATGAGGATGAGGACAACCTATCGTACGCTTACATTTTCAGCTTGTTTTCAACTGCACATGTTTTCAAACAGTTTTTGACAGAGAATGTTTGGTATAACTTCAACTAATTACAAACATGTGATAACTAGTGACAGTGTAGCAGGAGCCAAAAAAAGATCTGAACCCTGACGCTTGGGATAGCACAGATGATTTAAACGAGGAAGGAGCCGAAGAAGAAGCCCCAGAGGAAGATCCAATAGTAGAACCAGAAAGTGGAAAGGTTAAACACAAGGCTTCTGGATCAGGTCTATCAACTTCGAAGAAATTTGAAAGCCAAAAGAGTCAGAACACAGAAGGACAGAAGCGAGATGGGTCCCATCCCACAGGCACAGCCCAGGTTGCAGAGGCATCAGTAGAAGCATCAGGCAAACCAACAGACAGCAAGACTGAGGAGCCACAACCAGTCAAACGGGAGGAAGCCAAGGAAAGTACCAAGGCACCAACAAAGTTAGAGGGAGAAAAGAAGGAAGAAGAGAAGGGAGAAGAGCCAAAGAACAACAAGAACGCAAAGAAAAAGGATGAACAAGAAGATGCAGGTGCTACTGTTGAACAGTGTTTTTCACTTCTTCTTTTCCTCAATTGAATTATTTCACCATCCTTTTTGCCAGCACCACTCCTGGAAAACGCTTCAGGTTCCCTGCAAATGAAACGTGCGGCAATCTTGGCCAAGTTGGAAGCGCATCTTGGATGTAAAGTTTATGGATTCAATTGGATTCACCTGTGGCTATGCGCCCAAATGTTTCACTTGTATGCTCAAAAGACTTCATAGTTTTGATTTTGCAAAAGTAATCTCGCTCAATAATGAGGCTTCGTCGAAAAAGGAGTGAGGAAAGCAAGCACCCTGAAGCCAGTGAACGCACAGCTTCAGGAACAAATACTTTCAAGTATGAGTGATTTGCATGTTTTTTTCTTGGAAAAACTAACAAACTTGCAAGCCCCAAGATCATTACTAAACTTCACTGGCGTTCGACATGGAACCTTGCCTCATTGGCACCATTGTTTTGCTGATAAAATATTAAAAACCCAGTGTCCCAATCATCTCTATGCAGGAGATCACGACGAGACCCAGCCGATATCCGTGATGGAGCTTCCAGTGCCAGACAGCACCCAGATTTTTTCATCACCAGAACTTTCATCGGATGTAAAGAGAGCAATGTACAAAGGCCCAGGCAGAAAGAAACGTGAGGAGACTCCAACAGAGGAAGTACCAAAACCAGAACATGTGCCGCTTTCAGGTGACAAACCTGCTTTGACCTCATCTGCTGACAAGAAGGGTGACTTTACGGATGATGATGGTGAGGCTGGCTGGGGTTTGGTAGGGTTAGTTTGTTTCACTCTTTCCAAAGATTTTGCATTTGTTCTCAAGTCTTGGTGGTATGCTTCCACCTGGGAGGCAGCCTATATTCGCAGAAAGGATCAGATCGAGTTGAAACCGGTGAAGGGGAGAGGCAGAGGCAGAGGACGAGGAGGAACGGGTAGAGGTAGAGGGATGTCAGCTGAAGGAGGTAAAGGCAGGGGCCGAGGAGGGAAGAAAAAAACAGATGTTGACGATGAAATGCAGGAAGATGAGACTGAGAACCAAGCTTCAGCAAATGGCAAGGCATCTACAAAGAAGGCAAAACATGAGAACTTGAAAAGCAAGATGGATGACAGCAATTGGTACTACGCTGGGGACTGGTGGGATGAAACTTGTTTTGATGAGGACGGCAACCTTGATGAGCAGGCTGTTTGGTGGAAGGCACTTGAGCAGCTCAACCCGAAAACAGCAACTGCCAAGAAGGTGAAATCCCCCAAGAAGGTGAAATCCCCCAAGAAGAAGGTGAAATCCTCCGAGAAGGTGAAATCACCCAAAACTCGCCAGGCTAAAGCCACCCCAAAGGCCAAGGCTGAGGCCAAATGCAAAGCAAAGCAAGCAAAGCAACCAGCAGGGCAGTCAGCAAATTCACCAGTGAAGAAGTCAAAAAAACAGAACAAGCAAGACGGGAAGAATGAGACTAAAAAAAGGAAACCGTCACCAACCAAGAAAGCAGAGCCAGCCGCAGCTGCCAAAGATCACAAGAAACAGAAAAAACACATGGTGGTTGGGAAGTCTGTTCCGGAGCAGGTGATTCTTTACACCAAGAGAATCAACAAGTTTTTGATGCCTTTTGTGGGCTCCCCGAACCGCAAGTGCGATGAAGAACAAAAAAATTTGATTCGTTCCCAACTCTGGGATTTGAAGGGACTGACCTATCCTACAACATCTACTGGTCAAAGACGGGTGCTGGTTTGAAATGCAAGAGTGAAGGAAGGGATTTTGCCTACCGCCAAGTTGACAACCCCAAACGCGGAACTTGGCTACTTCGTATGGCTACAGTATTGAAAGCTGCTGAGCAAATGGTGGCTTGTATGCAGTATGTACAACACAAACTTGTGCAGCAATTGGAAAATTATTATGTTGTTTTGTTTTGCTGTTCACAGTTTTTTTTTTGACAGGTGATATCTCAGATGGACTCCACAATCTTTGAAATGTGTAGCAATGATACTATAGATTATATGGTCACCCATGTCGTGTGTCTCTCCCAGGCAAAGCGCGTGGAAGAGATTCGTGCTGACCCAAACGTGGACACGTCTGACGGCGTGATCGATCATAATTTGATTTCCAACACCAAAGCTTCGCTAGATGAAGCGGTGAACTCTGTTATTGAAGGGTTGTAGGTGACACCGGTCTCTGCCCCATAGGTGATGCTACATTAGCTCTGCTAGCTGTGTGCTAGGGCCTGCCAACTTGTGAACAAGATGGCATCAATGTGGGTATGCACACGTTGGGCTGGCTTAGAAGCTATGATTTCAAAAACAATTGGTGCTGTTTTGGGGCAACTTTTCTTGAAAAAAATGTCCATTCTGTGCTCAGGAATTTTGAAATAGACATTGTAGTTTTTTTTGATTGCAGTCATGTATCAACATCTTTAGATTCCTATCAACAGTGAAGTCCTCAGCAGTGCCACTTAGACGAGTTTCCAAGGGGGCTACTGCAGCCAGGGGTCCAATTTGAGGTATCCCTTCCAATCTTTAACTTTGTGGATTGTTGGTTTGGGGGCGTGAATGATGCAACTGCAGTCAGTTGTAAACCAATGGTGGCACTTGATCAGTCCTTAGCCCTCACTCACTGGCTGCAAATCGCGTCATCAGACCTTGACACCAGCGCCGGCAAAAAAAATGCATAGGTGTCCAATGGGATTCTTCGTTGGTGAAAGGAAATGTTCCCTCATCAAGTTCCACACATATATGTATTTCGGGCATGTGATTACAAGAAATGCTGTGACATACTATCCACCAGGGGTCAGCTTTGAGTTCAAACGGGATTCGATGAACAGCAGCGAAGATTTGATCAACGTTCCCAACCTTTTCCTTGGCCAACCTCCATCGCATAGTGAGTTACAAACCACCAGAAATGAAACCTTTATGATGCCTTTTCGACTTCAATGGTGCCAAACCCACAAGAAACATGGTTGGTTTTGATCCATGTTGTTTTCCCAAGTTCTTGCTCCAATCTCCCTCTGAGGCCGAAACTTGAGAATGCGTTCAAAGCGAGGAACCTGTGGAAGGTACGGGGAAATACGCTGAAGTGTGGAGCTGGCATGGTTGCTCGGGAAAGTGGTTCCAAGGAAAATTTTGTATCCACCATATATAGAGGTTATATATATCAATTAACAAATATATAATTTAGCTTCGTAGAAGATTGGTTACTCATCCATGCATTTGTAACCTGAACCTTTGGTCTCCGCATATTTTTGCAGATGATCTCAGGAAGGCCATCAAAATGTCAACATCGCAACTTTGATGCAAAGCACATTGGTAATTAAACTCAATCTCTAGTTTTTGTGAAATCATATGAATCCCTAGCTCCAGGTCCCATTGTTTTGGGGATCTTCACCATGCTTTCAAATTGTCAAGACTTGTCGTGTTTCTGACCCTACTCCTTCTCATAACGGTGCAGCAATGCCGTTTGTTGATGATTTGATGTGGCGACTACATCAGCTTCAGTGTCCAAAGGATACAAGCGGGCTGGGGGAAAGGTCTTGGTGGATTGCACATGGTAAGAAAATATAGATGTTTATAAAGATGTGATATCAAAATCAAATAGATCAACCATTGTATATATGCATAACATCCACACACTTATTTCCAATTGTAGGTTTTTAGTGCATGTATGCATTGTGCATTTCATTCCCCACCCATCCCTACTTTGTAGAACCTCATCATCTTGTCCTGCTTCAGGAGTTCGCTTTTTGCATCCTCTTGATCCTTTGGAGCGGCTTCGATCTGCGCCAGGCTGGTGGAATGTGGTGAACCAGGGGTTCCCGAAAATAAAAGGAATAAAGGGAATATGCCCGTATCATTCCATAAGGCATGATCTCCTACAATAGAACATAGTTTCTGACACTTCCCAAAGTTCGCCATTGTCCATTGGTTGTTGTTGGCTACAAACGCCCCAGCCCAGTGGCAGGAGTTCAGCTACATCGAATACTTCGCAGGGATGGGAAACCTCACTAGATGCATGAAGTCGGCGCAGTATCGATCTATCAGGCTTGATATCAAAGACCACAGCCCTGAAACGAAGAAGAACAACTATATGGATTTAGCATCAGCTGCAGGGATGGCGTTTCCTGAGATGTATTTTTCATATTTTTTCATAAGTTGTGGTATTTCTTTATATGGTCTATTTGGGCGTGGGACATGCATGTAGAACAGTGCACAGTAAAGCCATGTCCAAAGATACGAAACAAATATGAAAATTCAGACATGAGGGTTCTGTGCAAAATGTTTAAGCTAAAGCAATCAATGTTTGTTCTTTGCTACCAAACAGCTTGTTGATCAACAATGCCCACTCAGGTTAGCTGTGATCGTATTGCTGAAGGGTCTCCATGATGACTTTGCCTCGCATTATGGAATGAAATGCTCTTCCCTATGCAAAGTCAATGTTGGAACCAGTATGAGGTCAGCCTGTTCCTCTCTTGGCTACACTGGCCATCCCTCAGTCATGTTGACCAACAAGCTTCTGGAGAGGATCCCGAAAGTTGAAAACATGGTCCCAAAACCTGTCAACAATTAACCTTGTTACTGTTGAAGTGTTATTAGGGCTTGACGGTCAGTTTTTGAAAACCAATCCCCATGGATATCCATAGATTTTGTCTATATATTAAGTGATACCAGGATACATCACTAAAAGTTTACAGCCATCCCCTCCATGTCCCACTTCCAACCTTCCTGCCGTCCTCTTTGCACGAAGGATGTGCGCATTGGTTCTCCTGACGACGTGTTTGGGAGGGGCTTGGACTGTAGAACAGCCAGGCGGCTCCTTAATGGAATTTTTTCCAACATGGAGATTTGTTGTGCAGAATCTATTCCGTGTTGGTGGACCTGCGGCAGTTAGATCCTCAGTTTTCCTAGTGCCCAAACATCTGAACCAATTGCAGTGTGTAAAGTATCTTATTGTACCCTTTCCTATTGATTGGCATGTGTTATTTCAAGTTCTGTTGGTTCATGTTTCGCAATGTTGCACATATTGGCCAACTATATCAGCACTTTGGTTTCCATACGCATTTTGATTCCCAACAAATTTCGAATTGGTTGAGCCCAAGGTGTCGACTGTAAAGTGGTGGATGCAACATTACAAAGCGCCAACAGCAAAACGCCATTATGGCTATGCTAATAGTCCTGTTGTACGACGACTAGATCGAGGAACTTTGCAACGGACCAAACATGGAAGTGACCAGCAGAAAATTCAAACCTGCGAGAAATACTATGATGGTTCCGGGAAGTTGCGCTATAAGGAGACCCGTCACCTGAAGGGTACTGAGCCCCTTGCCAGTAATAGTAACTGTTTTCCAGTAAAAACTGATGGTGTCCCTGGAAACTCCCACTCAAGTTAACCAAAGGGTTTTCAATTTAATTCCTGAAATAAAGCATCATCCCATTCTATGTGCTCACACCTGCCATCTGTCTTCAGGATCTACCCAATGGCCTTTGCTAGGGCAATGGTGGACATGGTCGAAGACCTGAAGGCAGGTGCGAAAGGGAAGCCAGAACTACCAGCTCAGGGCGCCCCTCCGGCTTTATACACCATGACGCAACTTGAATGGAACACACCAGAAGACTTGTGGACCTTCGCTGATTTTGATCAGCTTTTCACCTACTTACGGGGTTCGAAACGCCTTCGAATTCCTTTGGAGTGGCGAAATGTCATTCCATCGAAGTTGAAGACAGGATGACTTTTGTCAGTGGTACTTGCCGAAAAGATATATTCAAATATTCGATATATATGTATCGAATATGGGACCGGATGATACTAGAATTCGAATTTTAGGGGATTTTAGGGGTGCTGGATAAGTTTTTAATTGTTTTTGTAGCTTTTTTACAGGGTAAAATACGGGTTGGAAGCTTTCAAATCTGTAACCCGTGATTCACCCGTGAATGGCCCGTGATTTACCCGTGATTACCCATGATTTACCAGGTAAAACCCAGTTATGAGGGAAAACTGGGGTTTACCCTAACCCGTGATTTACCCGTGATCTAGCCATGATTTACCCGTGCAAACCCGTGAAAAATTTCATGGGTTTAGAGCTCCAAAATGCATATGTTTTTTTTCGGAAATTTTGGACAAAAAACGATGTTCCGAATGGTAACAACTCGCCACTGGTAGTTGTCCTGCACAATTCGAAAGTTTGAAATTGATGTCTTTGCGATTTTCTTCGCAATGCTTTAGCCAGTCCAATTCGGTAGTTAACCCTGCAATGTGTTCGGCTTCTTGAGAGAAAAGTACCAAATTTTGTTGGTCTGAAACCCCTTCATCCAAATACAAACTTGATTTTTGTTGAGTCACTTCCTGCATTCAGTGCGGATCCGTGTTCTGATTGATCCATTCCGTATTTTTTTGAACAGAACCCAGCGTTCAAGATTCTAGGGACCCCAGCTTTGGGCCGCTCAGAAGATGTCTCGCCAACCTGAAAGCCATGAGCTGTTGGGTGAATCACAGCGCTGGAGCTGTGCAACCCTTGAGGCTGGTGTTCAGCAGGTTGCTAATCAGTCTCAACCAGTGCTGGGTAGTGAAGAAGAACAAGAAGCTGAATTGCTGCAGCAATTAGAGGACCGTTTTTATTTATCAATATTGGTTTCATCATTGCTTACAATTTATCAATCAATCTCTTATATCTTGGGTACAAGTAGGAACTATATCCGTAGCAAACCAAAACCATCAGGGTGATATTAATATTGCAAAACTTTGGACTAAATTCTTTGGTGAGGACATTGATGCAGAACTGGCAACTCAGAAGTCCGATGTTGGTGCCTCAATGCTAGCACTGCAGTTGAAACATGTTGAAACATATGCCATAATCCCTTTTGTCCCTCCCACCGCTCAGGGTTTGCCTCCCGATCTTGCTGATGCTGAAACCTTGCCGGTCAGCGCCTCAATAGTCAGGGCAGTGTGATGCGGTTGGTTACATGGATAGGTGGTTTTGCAAATCATTGGGTAGTTGCTCAGGCTTCTGAAGATGACATTGCCAACGCTGGTCATGGGAAGGCATGCCCACATCCTGCATCCGTCATTTTATGGTTTACCATTAACATATAATTTTATAAGATGTTATGTTCTGTTTTCCCAGGATGACATGTTTGGTGGACAACTGTAATGGAATAAACACAACCATGATTGGAGTTCGTCGCAGGCTCTGGTACCAGTGGTGACTCCCAAGAGGGGTCTGGATGCCTCTTTGCCTAGCCCGGCACCAAGCAGCTCAGATACCACGACCACAACTCCCAAAGAACGTGCAGAAGATGTTCCACGTTTTCTGGGGGGTTTGACAAAGCGCCAGGCACCTTCTTTATGTTTCCCCATATGTTTTGAAAACATAGATCTCACAGGTTTATGTTATTATAAAAGCTTGTAGTCTGGAACCAAAGCAAAGCTTGTTTGAAGTTGTAGCCCCCTGCAGTTCAACCTTCGACGAGCTGCCAGAGCCCGGCTGGATCGAATGACTAAGCCCCATTCCAAACGTCGAGATTTGGATTGCCCTGAATGGTTGAAACTAGAGTGGCAAAATGGAGATAAGAACAACATTGCCGATCTACTTCGAGAACATAACTTTGACAAGGACTATAGTGCATTATTTTCAAGAAAGTGTTGGATTCATTGTGGGAAAGTTTAGTCCTGGATCCTTAGCATGTTCTAAAATAAAATAGTATGTTTAAAATTGGGATACTCTGAAAGTCCCGCTGCCATAGCAGGAGAAATTCATGGCGGAGCTGCACGTGCTGGTGAAGCGCAAACAGGCGTACAAGGTGACCATTAGTGAAGGTTGGTTCAGCGAGCAGGAGATGCGGGATGATCTTGGTTGGAAAGAGTGGGGGGCCCTGGAGATTCTCTTACTAATAAATTTTCGCACCATAGCTAAATTCAGAATTTAATTCCAATGAAACAGTTTCAATCTTAAAGTGACATGATTTGTAGACTTCATTTTAGATCAACCCTTTGCTCTTTGAAAGGTCGAAAATCGCCGGAGCAAAGGCCCGTTGTGCGGCCATTGGGGCCACTCATATCAGGCTCACGTCACGGGGTTGTCCAATGAATCCACTTTTTCAATGCAATGTTTTCTCATTGCGTCTTATGGCTTTTAGAGTTAGAAGATTGCCAATAATGTTAAAGTCAAACATTGTAGCATATCAAAACACATGCTTGTGACATTACAATCCCTGACGGAGGTGCAATGCCTACGACGGGCAGCAGGAGTTTTGGATTGTCACAAAGGAGACAGCTGAACGCACTGAAGAGACCAGCTTTGAGGAAACCCACACCAAGAGATCTAAGGCCCCAAACCATGACATTCAATGCTCTTCATCCTTCTCAAAGCATGCTGCCCATCCCATGTCCTGGCAATGCCAGGCAGATTCTGACCCTACGTGCCAGTTTGAGAACAAGTTCGCACACTTGGGAGACTTAGATACCCGAGATGCCAGGGAGAAGCAAGTTCGCTTGGAGGATCCAAAGCATGACAAGTACGCTCAGGATAGGGTATCACAGAAAATATGTTTCCTGTATTTGTTGAATCT
>Ga0126342_10021569_pt1 | contig 10720 bp, 12 predicted proteins | sample Cyp1metagenome_FD_92528 | JGI IMG/M metagenome (GOLD analysis project Ga0126342, IMG submission 92528) | Coral microbial communities from Lord Howe Island, Old Settlement Bay, Australia - Cyphastrea 1 metagenome | ecosystem: Host-associated > Invertebrates > Cnidaria > Coral ... | reverse complement strand
GTGAGTGAGTGAGTGAGTGTGAGTGAGTGAGAGTGAGTGAGTGTGAGGGAGGGGACGGGAGGAGTGCGGCGGGAGGCGGATACAGAACTAAAAACAAAAACCCCACACGTCAATGTGGGGAAACAACCATAGGATAATGGTGATTTAACGAAGAAAAATGGGGATTTCATGGGATTTATAGCTGATTTATGATAGATTTATGCTAGTTACCGTAGAACGAACTAGTTAGATGGGATTATAAACCAACACACATAACTGGGGGGCCCCACATTGTAGAAGTCCTAAGATTGGTTGAAGCGATCATTTGCCGGAAAATCCTCTAGTTTCAATGAGAAAGAGAACATGTTTTCCTATAGATTTTGGCTTCGATGTATAAGGTCTCGGATATCAGCACCTCTACGCTCAAAATACATCAAAGTACTGTAATCATTAAAAGCATCTTAAAAAGGTCAACACGTTGGGGTAAAGTACCCACATTTACGGGCAGGTTGAGGGTCTAGGTAGATTAAATAAAAGTGACTGTAGCACATGTATGTGCATGATGTATCATTAAATAAAACGTACGGCATAGCAACCCCAGAAAAAATAGAAAATTAAAAGCCTACTAAAAGAGCAAGAAATTGAAGAATATATTTTCCCTCTGTCTCTCTACAATCCTCCGGTCACTTAACATAGATATGGAAAATGGACCATCTATGGATGATATACCATGATATACCTATATTTACCTGTCCAAAAAATGTTTTTCCAATATTAGACACCCCCTTCGAAACCATGGTTTAGTGGCGAAATTTCACATAAATTGGGACCATTAGGTGGTGTTTAATAATGGATGATTCTATACACACATCCATGAACCAGTCGTTGGAAGGTGCGCTATGTCTTCGAGATGTTGGCAATTCAGGCGGAATGGTGATAGATCTGATATCACAAAGATTGGTTAAGGGAACATCTCAACTGGAAACCATGGTTTTTTAACTGGAAACCATGGGTTTTTAACTGGAAACCATGGTTTTTTAACTGGAGACCATTGTTTTTACCATCGGTTCTAGGGCTTTTCTGTTTTTCCCTTGAACCAATCCATTGATGATAGACTTGATAGGTGGGTTAATGGCAACCATCACAACTAAAATGGGAGGACCGTATTGGGAGGTGATATGCAGCCCACGAAATACATGGATACTTTATGGGTTAACATGATGATTAATGATATATAACGGGATATGATGTAGTGAAGTGATACTACTTGATACCATTACTTGATATTATCAAGAAGTTAGGCGTTGTCCAACACTTGGGGATGTGTCCGCCATTGTCGTTGGAGACCCGATGTTCAATCACAGGCCCATCTATAGCTTATATCTTCACAACCTTGGTGTGAAGTCATTTGAACTGAACCAGACGAAATATTGGATGTGAAATCATGGGACTCAAGAAATATGTTTTTTTTTTCAGATCCAAGTTTCTAATATCAGATATTTATTTTCAGATCCAGGTGTCTAATGCTTTTATATATTTATCACATGTGATTTGACATTCATGTCTGCCCATGGGGAACTGCCCCAGATTCGGCTAAGGCCAGGTGAGGTATGCCCTGAAAGGGGCAACCGCAAAGCGAAGAGCGTTTCACCCGGTTGATCTGGTGGGCAGCACTGAGTTCTTTTTTTTGGGATTGTATTGTTTCAAGATGAACCAAATTGTACACTCAGTAACCCTAGAAAACTTAGCGATTTTGCTTTGGATGATTTTTATTCAAGCAAGAACTGTACATGATTTGCATGAAGGATATCTATTCTTCTCTGTATGAAATTAGAGTTTGGGATCAAGTGGCTCATGTCCACCGAAATGAGCCTGAACTGATGGGTGCTGCATGCAAAAAGAGACCTTTCATTCGCAATTTGCCAGGATTGGGATTTCAAAAAAAGAGGAAATCTGAATTCGAGGTTGAGTGGAACAATTGTTGTACCATGAATATTTCTCATCACGGCCAGCTGCCTCAAAAAGTTGGAGTTTGTCTCAGATGTATGTAATTTTGCCATGGCGTTTCCATGCCCTTTTCGTGGCATGGAAAACAGTTTCTGAACCAGTCACCCTGAGTCCATGTTGCTGAAGTTGTTGGGCTCAAAGTTTGGGCCAGTGGCATGTGACAACTTTAACCCCCCGAAGGTGGAGCGTGCCACGTGACACTCGAACATGTCCCCATGGCTGGGAAATCCCCGAACTACTAAATGGGCATTTAAATGGAACAATCATCTAGAATCTAGAAATGGAGGATGTTCCATTGGTGTTTGATGACCAAAGTGTATTCATCTATTCTTGGATTACCAGAGGATTTGATAGGCTAGAATGCTTGACAGCAAATTTTCCGGAGAAGGAGGTAGCCTCACACTTGGCGCTGGGCTGCCATGGCGCCGCTGTGTGCACAACGAGGGAAGGGTTGGTTGAGGTGGGGACGGCTAAGGCAGTTGGGTTAAGGGGGCAGGCTAAGGTTCAGTTTGGGCCGTTGGGTCACTGGGCAGATAGAATCAGGACGTAAAGAACTTGTGCTGCAAAAAAAATAAAGCGCTGGGCAATTTGAATGATCAAAGTGTTGGGAACTGATGATTGTCTTCTTCCAAAAATCCCTGCAGCAACTGCTTCCCCAACCTTTGTCAGAGCGTGTGCTTCAGCACAATCATAGGGGGTATTGGGGGGCCAGCCCGGGCGAAACGTAGAATTCTAGGCGCTATGTATTGTCCAACTTGTGGGTTACGGCATGATAGAGATATCAATGCTGCAGTAAATATTAAGCAGCAAACGATTATCGAGTTAAAGGCGGCAGGGCTGTCCGTCTCTGCGTGTGGAGGCTTGTGTAAGACTTGCGTGCAAGCAGTAGCCTAAGAAGCAGGAAGCCTCACCCGTAGCATCGCGGAAGGTGGGGAGCAGTCACTACATACACCCATTGCATACCCAAACCCTTGCCCCATTGAATCCTATCGGAATCCTTTGACCTTTGAATGTACAGATTCTTGTTCTGGTTTGTTGGCTTCAATACTGATGAGACATAATGTCGAAACACTCAAAAGGTGAGTGTCTATTGAAGATTGCACGATCTGAAACAGTGCTAAGTCAAAAGACCTTAGATGCCTGACTTTCGATGTTCCAGGGGAACAGCACGGTTTCTTCGGTGAAGACAGAGAAGAACAGTGCGCAATCAACATGGACCAAGACTGAGCCACGCATACGTGCTTAGGCACTCCAGCAAAAAGCCTGACAGGTGGGGAGGCACCCTTCCTCGCTTATGACAGGCTTAGCGTGATTAAAGCAGCAATCGCGGCTCAGGGCATGCTATGCTAGGGTCAAGTTGTCCTTTAGCATTTTTTTGCCCATTGGCTAAACCTCATGCCTGTGTAGAGATGGTGGGAGAGTGGACGCAGGGTGACTGCTTGGACAGTGCACGATAGCCCTTAGCTCTCACACAAAGAAGATCCGCATGTGCTGCTGCACAGAAATTTGCCTGTGAAGCTCGCAGGATCGTAGGCTGCACAGCGCCTGCAGTGGAACGCTCTGAGACCATTCTTGATAGGCCAGTATGTGACGTCAGTGACGTCAGTTACGTTATGCTGAGCCACTCCCAATTGTGTCTCCAGATCATACCAGCGCTGTGATGATTGTTTGCCGTCGGCATTACGGTGGCAAGCAGCTCAGTGCTGCTCTGCTATGTGGTACGTCGGGTGGCAAGCGAAAGCCATGTGAACTTAAAAGCGCCAGCAGTATTATTTGATCGCCAACGACTGCGCGGTCCCTGTGGGGCTCGCTGGTCTGCTACAAGTTTAGTGGCACTGATGAGCTTTAAGAAAGCGAAGCCAGCGGGCTTTTTGATTGTGTGATTTTTAAATACACAAGCCTTTCTTTTCAATAAAGGTGTTATATTTAAAACCCAACCTGAATTTTTAAAAACGTTTGTAAGATCATTCGCATAAGTGTTTTTATTCTGGTGCGTCAATCCAATTCTTTTAATTAATAGCTATTAAAGCAGGTGTCATAAATCTTTTGATTGAGTGAAACCAAACATTTTTGATAAACAAAGTAGTGGAATTGGCAATGAATAAAGTGAGTGATATAGATTCGTTCCTTGGTCTATCTAAAGAGCAATTGCAAACCCTGGATACATTAAATGCATCAGGCGATGAAACCGTACATTTGGCTAAATTGTTTGAACGCAACTATAGCAGCTATGAAAAAATGAAAATTTGCAACAGTGTCATCGTTTAGTCAACCTCGACCTATCCGGACAAGAACTTGAATCGATACCCGAGGGGGTGTTTTCCCCGCTTAGACAACTTAGAGAATTGGATGTTTCTGAAAATGAGCTGTCGCACTTGCCAGAAGATTTTAATGCATTGGCGAAGACGCTGGAGGATTTTGATTTGGAGGATAATAAATTAGAAATCTTTCCCAATTTAAGCGAATATTAAACAGCTGGATTGCAGTGGCAATTTCAATATCACCTTGGACAGATTCCCCGATCTGCCCCCCTTATGTAGGTTTGATATTGGCTTGGTTAGAAAAAAACGGTTTTTTGTGTGTCGATGAGAAATCAAAAGACCAAGTTCTAGAGCATTGAAAGCCTATGACGAGCTATGAAAGCACTAGATATGCTTCTATGTCTCCGGGGATTAGAAGAGAATAGCTAGAATCTAAACCTTTGGTCATATGGGGTTATTCTATTTCTCCCCATGTTCAATTGCTAATGCTGTTTTCAGTTGGGGATGCATGTTTTTTGGGCCTGGGCAGGGCACCCTTTTTTTGGACCTGTACATGTTTTTTGGACCTGGCCGTTTTTTTTTGGACCTGGGGGCAAAAAATGTGGGGGACGTGCCTGTGTGTTTTCTGGACTCTGTGGGGATATTTTTTTTTGGACCTGCATGTATTTGTGCTGGACCCAGGGACATTTTTTGAGACAGCCAAATTAATTGTTACTGAGCTTGGTTTCTGTTTTTTGGACCCGTGCGCCTGCTTCGTGGACCTTGCCTCCATAGGGTGGGGGGAAACTCCATTGTTATAGGCGCTCACATTGGGCTGGATGTTTTTGGACCTTGGCGCCTGCTTTTTTTGAACTCGTACATGTTTTTTTGGACCTGGCACAGGGTGGGGGTAATTTGGATATTGAGACAAGATGCATGCAAGAAGTTGTTGATGCCGGGGAAGTTCGGATATTGAAACAGCAGAAACGTAAGAGGTGGAGGGGCCAATGGGGGAAGTCTACGTATGAAGCGCAATGGATGCAGGAAGTTGAGAGGCACAAAGGGGGAAGGGAAAGTTCGATATTGAAACAGGATGAGCGCAACAAGTTGTTGAGAGATGAGGGGTGAAGCCTAGACATTGAAACTAAATGAAGATACATGAAGATACATGCAAAAAATGCTGAGAGACGCAGGGGGAATTTTTGGGACCCAAAAATGAATGCCGGAAGCAGCTGAGAGGCACAGGGTGGGGGGAATTTAGATATTGAGACAGGATGCATGCAAGAAGATGTTCAGAGAAACGGGGGAACCTGTAGATATTGAAGCCAGGTGACCGCAGAAAATTGGTGAGAGAGAGGCAGGTGGGAGAGGGGGAAGTTAGACATCGAAACAAGGATGAACGCAAGAAGTTGCTGAGACAAGAAGCGGAAGTCTAGATATTGAACCCAAAATGACGGTGCATGCAAGAAGCTGTGGAGAGACGATGTGGGGAAAGGTTATATTGAAACCACATGAATGCGGGAAGCTGTTGAGAGGCACAGGTGGGGGGGACTTTAGGAGGCCACGGTGGAACCAGATTTAGAACCAAATGAATGCAGGAAGTTGCTGAGGGGCACCGGGACTATTGAAGCAAGATGAATGCAGGAAGTTGTTGAGGGGCACCGGGGAGGAAGCTTAGATTCGATATTAAAACAAAATGAACGCAAGAAGTTGTGGGGAGGCTACGGGGGAAGAATAGATATTGAAACCCAATGAATGCAGGAAGTTTAGGAAGTTTGATGAGAGGCACAGGGGGGAAGTTAGATATTGAAACCAGATGAGCGCGAGAAGTTGTTGAGAGACAAGGGGGGAAGCCTAGACATTGAAACCAAGTTGAGATGCATGCAAAAAGTTGTGAAGAGGCCAGAGGTGAAGTCTTGAGACCAAGTGAATGAATGCAGGAAATTGCTGAGAGGCACAAGGGAGGGAAGTTTAGATATTGAAACCAGATGAATGCCCCCAAGTGGGGCACTTCCACACAGGTTGACACCAAGCTGAGCCCGTGCGTAACTGAGAGGCCGGAAGAGGTGTGAAGAGTAGAACTTGAGAAAAAGAGGACAGAATGGGAAGGAGGTGGGAAACCCAATGTGTCACAAGGAGAGGGGCGCTGCACTCCCTGGAGAGCATAGGTGTTGAAACCCAATGAATGCAGGAAGTTTAGGAAGTTTGATGAGAGGCACATGGAGGGGAAGTTAGATATTGAAACCAGATGAGCGCAAGAAGTTGTTGAGAGACAGGGGAAGCCGAGATATTGAAACCAAATGCATGCAGGAAGTTGCTGAGAGGCAGAGGGGTGCAGGAGAAATTCGGATATTGAAACAACATAAAGGCAAGAAGTTGTAGAGAGGCCAACGGGGGGAAACCTACATATGAAACTAAATGGATGCAGGAAGTTGAGAGGCACAAAGGGGGAAGGGAAAGTTCGATGTTGAAACAGGATGAGCGCAAAAAGTTGTTGAGAGATGAGGGGTGAAGCCTAGACATTGAACCCAAATGACGAAGCATGCAAGAAGTTGTGGAGAGACGAGGGGGGGAAGCCTAGATTTAGAAACTAGATCATGCAAGAAAATGCGGAGAGGCAACGGGGGAACCAGGTATGAAATCAAATGATTTCAGGAAGTTGCTGAGGGGCACCGGGGAGGAAGTTTAGATATTGAAGCAAGATGAATGCAGGAAGTTGTTGAGGAGCACCGGGGAGGAATCTTAGATATTGAAACAAGATGAACGCAAGAAGTTTGTGGAGAGGCCAGGGCCGGGGGGGAGTATAGATATTGAAACTTAATGAATGCAGGAAATGTAGGAAGTTTGATGAGAGGCACAAGGGGGGAAGTTTAGATATTGAAACCAGATGAATGTCCCCAACTAAGGCACTTTCACCCAGGTAGACACCCAGCTGAGCCCCTGCGCAACTGAGAAAGGGCCGAAGAGGTGTGAAAAGTAGGAGTTGAGAAGAGGGCAGAAAAGGGAAGGAGGCACTGAACCACACAATGTACTGAAATGCTTCCTGCCATGTTGCATGGTACTGTAGCGCAGCTCTAGCCCCCTACTGTCTGAAGAATTACGATCAAGACGCCAGCTTGGAGAATCTATCCAAAGGGGGTGTGCAGGAGGGTGCGCAGGTCCAGCAGGAGGGTGTGCAGGTCCAAAAGAAGGGCAGCCATCTCCAAAAGAATTGTAGTAAGGTCCATGAAAAGTGTCCAGGCCCAGAAGACATGGAACGAGGTCCAAAAAAGTGTTTTCCTTCAGTTGCTTGTATCCGTTTTGGGGGCCAAATATGGATACGATAAATGAGCTGCCTGGGAAATTGGGATCAGATAGATTGGAGGCGGTTGAGAATGAGCTACAAGCATCGGAATCTTCAATTGGCTGTTTTAAAGTTTTGCTTGGTCTAATTTTCGAAAATCTTCTTGTGTCGAGGCGGACAAACCCAGGGCAGCAAGTGAACCACAACAAGCAAGCGAGTCGAAGCTTAAGCCTTAATTGGGAATCTCCCCACTTGCTTGTGGCAGCCGCTCTTTTGCCAAAGAGGGGTAAATATACCCTGTTGTGGAGGTAGTTTAACGGTGGATATAGAATGCGCATATAAGCGAGGCCATACCTTCTCGTGTTATTGAAAACAATGGCTGTAAAATCGTGGCTATACATTAAAAAGTCGTTAAACAAGTCGTTGACTTTAGTTTCTTAGTCGGTTAACATGTTGGATGCCAATACTGATGAGACAGAATGTCGAAACACTCGATATGTGAGCGTCTATTGAAAGATTGCACCATCTAAGCAGTGCTTAATTACGAGAGGCCCAGATGCCTGACTCGCAAAAGGTCCACAAGGAACGGCACAGTTTATCGTTGATAGGTTCAAGAATGGCAATCAAAAGATCAGCGGACTTGCCTTTCAAAATGGGGATGGGAACTTAGGTTCCCGGGATAAGTTCCTCTTCAAGATGAGGGTTAAATCTTCATCCAGAGGGGCTAAAAGCCAGAAAGCTTTATATGCTTTTTTCCGGACGGGGCATGCAAGTTTATTCTGACTGAGCCATCTCCTGGGCGAGTCGTCCAGGCCGCTGAATGTATTAAAGTGGGCACCAGCAGCAGAGATGGTGGAGAACAAGCGACGACTGGCGATGACTTTGTGCAGGGTCGATTGGAACCCAAAAGAATGAGGTACCTGTGATTCTAAATGTTCACCTGTGCCTTGGTCGGAAGCCATAAGCCTGATGCTTTGGCTAGTGCAGCCAAGTTGGCTGCCACTGGAGAAGGCCTAATGAGTGACATCGATTCAGCGACAGCTGACCCAGTCCCTGTGGATGGTGGCACGGATAAGCTTTTAATAAGCGAAAATTACCCCGAGAAGCGAATGATGCCGGCAAATACCACCCTGTGGAAACAAAAAAATCAGCAAAGCAAGAGCCCATTACCCTAGACAATTATGCACAAAAGAAAAAATTAATTGGGGATTTCTGCATTACATCAAGTGATATGCAGTGTGGCTGCAGAAGGGCGGTTTAAGCCAAAAGGATTTGCTTGAACTTCGGGGGCCTAGTATCGCGGCGCATCGAGGCAGAGGGGTGAATGTCAAGCCCAATGACTGGCCAGAAAATACTTTGGCAGCAGCAAAAGCTACCATACAGCAATTCAATGCAAGCGATCCACATGGTGGGCGTGCGATCGAGTGCGATATACATGTCACAAAAGATGGCTATGCAATCCTAGTACATGGCCCTTTAGTAGTGAACAATTATTATTGTGTTCGTGATAAAGCTTTAACTGAGCTGGCAGAGAAAATAGGTAAAGACCCAGGTGAATTAAATTTTGATGAATTAACCTTTGGGCAAGTTCAAACCTTGACTGTAGACACAGCACCGGAAAGTGCTAAAATCCCTGCTGGTCTTGTTCTTCAAGACTATCGCATACCTACGTTGTATGAATTTCTTGGGCTGATTGCAGAGACCAATGCCGATAGAATTAAACAGAATCAATTTCCATTGTTGGCTTATATTGAACTAAAAGGATCTGGCTCAGGACTCGCTACACCACTAGAGATAGAGCGATTCAAGCAAGACCAAGCCGAGAAAAAACAACCCACCATTGATCCCGCGCACATTGTGTTACTCGGGCGAGTGAATGAAACTTATGAATTAACCGTAGCGCGACAGTTTGCTGATCAACACGCGGAATTTAATAAACAATCTGGCCAAGCTGTGTCACTGCTTGAATTTGTGCAAGATCATTACCCGAGGGCTAAGGAATTAATTAAAAATGTTTTTGCGTTTTTTTTAAAATATTCTTCAAGCATTGACATTGGATGTCGGTATGTTGCCAGTGATGTGTGTCAATCATTTGTCGCATCCCAACATGAATATGAGGAGTTACCAGATAGGGCATTTCAAGGCTTGGATAAATCAGGCGTTGAAAATATTCGAGATATTTTTTGCAATCATCTTCAACTCGAACCAGCAGCCTTGCAAAGACTAAAGGGCTATTTAAGGGACATCAAAAAGCGCAACGCCAGCTTTAAAGCTTTGCAAGGAAAAATGTCCTTTGTTATCGGAAAAAACACCATGGTTAATTTTATGAATTGATCGACTGCATGAATCAGTTTTCTTTGAGGACGATCTTGGGGAAACCCCTATTGCAACAAACGCGCAAAGCACAGCAAAAATTAATGTAGAAGTCTTGCAAACACAAATGCAGCAGCATATGGCAGATTTAATTATATACAAAATTGAGACCATCAAAAAAACAGCGTTGTCGACTTGAGAAAAATCAAATATCAGGGGAAATAAAAACCAAGTGTAACCAGATATTGCAAAAACGTTTAGAAATTTTTAAGACCGCTGAACCAGGAATAGAAATGACAAAAACAGTTTTGCTTGGTGTGATACACCAATGCCTCGCCAGAAAAGACTCAGCCTTAAATAAATCTGATTTTTTTGAGTTTCCAAAAAACAAAGGAAAATTTCTACCAAATCTTGCTTGTGAGATTGTGTTGGTAGACAGTTGCTATGGATATCAAATTGTTTTGCAGCAAGCAGGGCGCTTTATTGCTCTTGCGGCACCCAATGAACACCGCCCCATGCTTTTATGAAACTGGAAGATCGACTGGTAGACGGGTTGAACGCTTCGGACTCGGAAATTTCTCTGAGGAGCAAACTCATAAATGGTTGGAAGGGCAACAGGAATTTATGCATGGACTTTGCCAAAAGTCAAGCCAAGACTTGGCCCCCGAACAAGCTGAGTTTAAGCATCTTTTCTTACAAACCATTCTTGACTCGATAGGGGCCCAATTTTTTCCACTACCCATGTTCTTTGCGTCACATGTTATAGGACTGCAAACTGAAAATTACACTTCTTCTGCGACACCCTCTTGAATCCTTCCATATGGATCACTGTCATCTACCCTTCCCTGCATGTTTCCGAGTTCACCTCACCTAGTTCCACATTCATATAACCTTTAGC
>Ga0126342_10021568_pt1 | contig 10721 bp, 13 predicted proteins | sample Cyp1metagenome_FD_92528 | JGI IMG/M metagenome (GOLD analysis project Ga0126342, IMG submission 92528) | Coral microbial communities from Lord Howe Island, Old Settlement Bay, Australia - Cyphastrea 1 metagenome | ecosystem: Host-associated > Invertebrates > Cnidaria > Coral ... | reverse complement strand
TTCATTTTGTAGTTGCAAAAAAAGTAACATGCACTGCATTGTGTAGTTGCGCACCCTATGCATTCCGCTTTGTACCTACCAAATGCCATTGCACAACTTCTCCCCCCTTACCTGAACCCTGATCCAAAATTAATTTGTCCATTTTTGCCCGCTCGGTGGAGTGTCTTGGCGAAATTCAGCTCTCGCAACAGTCCTGCGCGCATTTTCCTACAGCCTTGCGACCTGGCCCACCAGGGGCCGTTTTCTCCATTGTCAAGGACAGCATCTCCCAGATATGTATGCTAGGTGACCAGCAGATAGATTATTTTCCCTTATTTTTGCCTCGGAGAAATCTGCGATTTCTAAGTGCTAGAAAAAAAGTGGCTTAGAATCGTTTTATAATGTTTTAATACGCATTTCTAACACATAGTTTTTTTTAAATGGTTTTTACGCATAGAATTGTTTTGCCTTTAAAAAAATATATATGTCGTATATATGTTCATATGTGATATTTTGATCAGAGTGTATATACATTTAAATATCTATCACAGCCACCATTTTCTAAGGGAAACACCCAATGTATATACATAGATTTCATGGGCGATGTATGATGGATGAGAAATGCCTTGAAATGTTTTGAATACCAAACCCAAAATTTCACAGTGTGTCGAACATTGTTTTGAAAAAAACGAGCAGATCCATCCCAACATCCATATATACCACTGTATTGATGCTGCAGCTTGTGGGGTTTAAGAGATTGCAGCCTTGCATGAATGGCATGGCAATCCTTAACGACAGAGTAAGAAAAATATGTGTTCATTTTTCCTTAATGGTTGTAAAGCCACCCGGATACAATGGTGATGCAGTTAGAATTAGTTTCCCATCGGCCCCCCTTTCCAGAACTTGCAGAGCAGGCGCCTCCACATGAAATTGCATCAGCAGCCCTTCAACAGAAACAGCAGCAGAAGGAAGAGCAGAAGGAAGCAACAGCAGACGCAACAGCAGATGCTGCTCATGCACCAGAACCCGCACCAGACCCAAAGCAGGAACTGACACCAACTGCCATTTAAATGCACAGGAACAAGACAAGCAGCTCATAGAATTGCAGAAACAGCAACCAGACCTGCCAGAGCAGGCGCCTCCACATGAATCTGTACCAGCAGCCCTTCAACAGAAACACCAACAGAAGGAACAGCAGATGCTGCTCATACTTCAAGGCCCGAACGAAACCCAAAGCAAGAACCGGCACCAACTGCATTTTTAATGCACAGGAACAAGACAAGCAGCACATAGAATTGCAGAAACGGCACCCAGACTTGCCAGAGCAGGCACCTCCACATAAATCTGCACCAGCAGCCCTTAAACAAAAACACCAACAGAAGGAACAGCAGATGCTGCTCATACCTCAAGGCCCGAACGAAACCCAAAGCAGGAACTGGCAGCAATTGCAATTTAAATGCACTGGAACAAGACAAGCAGCACATAGAATTGCAGAAACAGCATCCAGACCTGCCAGAGCAGGCACCTCCACATGAGCAGCCCTTCAACAGAAACACCAGCAGAAGGAACAGCACATGCTGCTCATACCTCAAGCCCGAACGAAACCCAAAGCAGGAACCGGCACCAACTGCAATTTAAATGCGCAGGAACAAGACAAGCAGCACATAGAATTGCAGAAACAGCATCCAGACCTGCCAGAGCAGGCACCTCCACATGAAATTGTACAGCAGCCCTTCAACAGAATCAGCAGCAGAAGGAACAGCAGATGCTGCTCATACCTGTACCTCAAGGCCCGAATGAGACCCAAAGCAGGAACCGGCACCAACTGCAATTAAAATGTCCAGGAACAAGACAAGCAGCACATAGAATTGCAGAAACAGCATCCAGACCTGCCACAGCAGGCACCCCCACATGAAATTGCATCAGCAGCCGAAGCAGCAGAAGCAAAACAAGACGCAACAGCAGATGCTGCCCAGGCACCAGAACCTGCACCGAACCCAAAGCAAGAACTGGCACCAACTGCAATTTAAATGGGCAGGAACAAGACAGTCAGCAGTTGAAGGAGGGAAGCATTGAGCCAGGGGGGACCATATTCCCTACCAGATGGTGAGCAAGAGAGCTATATATGTGAGGGTTTCCATAAATGGGGGTACCCCAAAATGTGTGGTTTACAGTGGAAATTCTTATTAAAATGGATGATTTGGGGGTACCACTAGGACCTCACTAGGAGTTGGTACAATTCTAGCAGCATTGTTTTGTTTGTGGTTTTGGGACTTCATGTCAATTCTAGCTGCAGTTGGGGATTCGAAGTGCATGGTGGTGATATGGCCTTCTAATTCTTAGTGCGCTCCCCAGGTATCACAGTGATTGTCGCACTGACTTACCGATTCTAACTGCCAATCACCTATAATTCATTACAGCGACGCGGATCGCACAAATACATTAAAACTAGGTGAGAGCCGGAAAGTCACAAAAGCTAGCATCAGCTAGCTGAAGTTGCTCCTGCTTCAGCCGGGGGTATGGCAGGGCCTCACGTGATATTTGCACTTGGCACATTCTTTCCTCACCAAAGCCTACTACGTGTCCCCTAACCAACAAAACCCGAGAAATTCGCAGGGTCAGCTGGGAAACCCAGGGTTTTCAAACAAAACCCAGGGTTTGGCAACTCTTGACCAGCCGAGGAGCTTTGTTTCGAAACGCCAGCAACCACAAGCCACTTTGATTTCACAAAACGCAACAAAAACCAACCAAAATTGGTAACCAAAACAGGGTGCTGTTTTGAGGCATTCAACCCGCGTTTAATTTCACGGGTTATCACGGGTAAATCACGGGTCCATCACGGTTTCGTCATGGGTTTGGAAAAACATGGCAAGGTTTCCGGGTCCAAACCCAGGGTTTCTGTAGCAAAATCATGGGTTGTCACGGGTAAATCACGGGTTAATCATGGGTTTGGGGTCTGCATCAATTCTGACCTCGTTTTTTCTTGTCAAAAATGACAAAAAGACCCGAACATGTGTAACAAATCCTGGAAATTCTAGTGAGGTGGGAATATTGGCAGCCTGGGCAGCGTCACCAGCTGGTCTGACCCGGTTTTGCCGGAAAACCCCGGTTTTAAATGGAACCCATGGTTCGGACCACCACAGTAGGTAAACCCGAGGTTTACAGGCAAACCCGACAAAAAACAAGGGTCTTGTTGGTTAGGTGCATAATACTAGGACTTGGTACTTCAGCAAATCCCCAGCATGACACCTACTTTCCTGTCCAGCCACAGGTTTCCAGGCAAAACCTTCCCTGCGCCATGATCAGCACGCGCAGCTATTATTCTATTGTTATTGTCTCCGCTCAACCTATAAGCATTGTCGCCTGGTTCAACGATGTTCAACATCCGCTGCTAGTTTCCGTTAACTATATACATCTTGTCTCAAGCAGAATGTTTTGAGGAATTGCATTTTCAAATGTGAAAAGACTGCATTTGTGCATATATATATATACATACCTATGTATATATATATATATATATTATAATTTGGTGTACCTATATAGTGGCTACATGTGGCGGCTACAGCATCTCCACGCACACCTTCCCATGACGGGACTTTTTGACGATGATCCATACAAAGGAGACAAAGTGATCGCACCTGAACGAAGCACTGTTTCGGTTCACTGGTAGGCAGTAGGCACTGCACAAACGCTATTCAAACATGCCATTGCTGCTTAGTTAGTTAGTTTCTGTTAGTTCGATGATGTTCGATGTCAGGCATGCTTGTTCTAACTTGACAGGGTGAATTAATTAGAAGGGGAGTTTTGGATCCAGATAACACAAACATGATTTGGGCAGCTTCACCAGACAGCACCGGTACAGCACCGTAGAGTGGGGCCAGGCAGTTACCAGAGGGGTCTCACAACATCTCCGGGATGGCAGTGCAGAAGAAGCACCTGAGGCAATGGATTTTCCGGTGGTTATAGTTTAAGTATTGTTTGAGTTATAGAAGTTGCTGCAGTAGCTGCTGAGATTAGCCGTCACTGCAAGGAGTCATAGTAAGATATAGTGAGGGTGCATTTCATGGTGCACTGGGCAAGAGCAAATCATAGCACATCCTCTGAGTATTACGTGTGAACGTGTGAGTCTGAGGCGGGCGACAAAAAGGAAACTCTACTGCCGGGCTCTGTGCAGGACCTGCAGTATCCTGCAGTATGCATCAGTGTGCCACGTGTTAGTTTTGGAGCCTGCACTTGGGAACTTGGGGGGTGAACTTCGTGAACTTGGACTTGTTGGAAGTCCACTTTATTCTCTAATTTTTTTGTTGCATTAGACGTGGACTCAAATAAGAGGACTTCGTCCATGTTGGACCAACTCCAAGCATTGCCGAGAAGAAGGTCGCACCATCTCCTTCTGGCGGCAGTGTGGCCTTTCAGCCCAAGGCCATTGCTGTGTTACGCTGTGCAACTCACAGATCTTGATCGCCTTTTACCTCCACTTCTACCGTCTTGATATGACTGGATCATACTGGATCCATTTAATACCTATATCACATCTAACATCATCTAGCATTTCATTTCATTTAGCTAGCCATGCATCTACCTGTTTCAAGGTATTTGTGTATCTATTCACCCATCCAAGAGTCAAAGACTATCGACGTTTTTGAATGTCTTGGTCATGGGCTTTAGACAACTTTTGATAGCAGGCTGGTCTTTTTGGTGAAAAATAATTGCCAGGTCGGTGAGCAGCAAGCCTTGGGAAGTGAAGGATCGCCTGGGAAGGATTCGTCTGAGATCTCTCCGCAGAAAGTAGGCAGGTGACCGCAGGTGGTGACTGGATTTTACTTGTTGAATCTTGCTGTGGTTACTGGAGAATGTTGAGAGTTGAGACGTTCGGATTTCGAAGCGTCGTCTTGTGTGCCATTCTGTGACCCCCCGCAGGGCCCAGAGAGATGGTACTCCCCTGGGGCTCAGATGCTGGCCAAGAGGAGTTGGACTTGGGAGAGGTGCGGCATGGAACTTGCAACTGCTGCATGATTTACATGCGATATATCGCTGCGATACCGATATCATAGCATGTTGCTTCTGGGTATGACTACTTTTTCCCCGGAAGACTCGTGACACACTCCTTATTTGCAGGTTGATTTATGGTTATTTGTACAATGTACATGCAAATATATTTATATTTGAATAGATCCTAGATACGTCACTTGATGCCACTTGCCAATTGAAGACCGCTGGACCTTTGCCATTTTGCTTGCAAGAAAACAGGCTAGGATGGATGATGTCAGCCGTTGTTGGAAAACAACCCCAGAATGGATGCCATTGAAAAAAAGGCAACATTGAAGCCTTTTTCGTGGCAAAATGATGGGCGACAACAGATGCCTTTGGTAAAGAAGATGCTCCCGAAACGGACGCCTTTTTCGCCGAAAAACAATGCTGCGAACACGGGTGCATCTTCAGAAAAAAGATCACAACCCCGAAATGAAAGCCGTGCGCCACCAAAAGGGATACCTGATTGTAAAAACCAGTTCTCAAAATTGCCGAAGTCCTGTTTGGAAGAGGAAACCAGCACGGAAAATGGAGGAGGCCTTTCTTGTTGAAAGAACATGCCCTTCAAATGCATGAAAACACTTAGCACGAGGAAAAAATATGTCCGCATTCTGGTGTGGAGTGTGTCACAAGTGAAATGCAATGGTTTACCTCAACCAATCCCAAAGAATTGTGCAGGCATCTTGCACCCCTAAAAGTTCAGAACCATATTTTCTCCAGTCTGACTTCCTGAGAATTTTTCTACCATGGGAAGGCATAGATGAGGAAGGGCTTGCAAAGAAACTACTTTGAGACTTGGGCAGTGCCCCAAAAAATACAATGTAAAAAATGGTGCACATAGTAATCGAAATTACTTTTTTGGGGCCCCCAGCCCTCATGGTTCATACTTCCACACCATTAGGGCCATGCTGGTGCTGCTCACGACTTGTTCCTTGCCTCCGAAGAGCTTTTGAATGACACGCTGTTCCGGTGGAGCCTTGAGCGTCCAGGCAGAAACTCCAGAAGGAGGGCATGTCCTTCCTTGGGGAGCAAATCCGGCGCCAGAAATCGGCAAAGACACGCACCATGTCGACGAGGACTGTGCAACAGGCAACCCAGTTGCAAAGAGCATCCAAGAGCTAAGGGGGAAAGAGAAAGCAAGATATATAGATTGATAGATAGATAGCTAGGTTCTTAGATTAGACTAGATTAGATAGATAGATAGACAGACAGATAGATAGATAGATTCTTAGAGAGAGAGAGGAGGACATCTTGAAGTTGTAAGCCTGAGCCGAAGTGCAGGTCACTAGCTTGCAGTCCAGTCTTGCAGTCCAGTCTTTGTGGGAGACTCCACGAAGTGCAGGTCACTAGCTTTTCTGAGGTCTGTTTTTTAATTCTTAGGTTATAAGCTGTTTGGTTGTGGTTTGCCCATCTGGGGCTGTCTTCGGTTGTTTACCTTGCTATTTGCACCATTTTAGGTGCCCAAATCTTTCATGTCCACGACGTTTGCATGTTGTTGGTGTGTTCTGTGGCCTCCTTGGCTTTTGTTTATTCTTGGTCAGGTTTGTGAGTTTGTGACTTGGTCGCTTCCTGGACTTGTGGCTTGTGGCTTCGGTGCTTTCAACTCTTTTTTGGCGGCTTATTTCGGCGAAAAAGAAACGCAACACAATCTATATATAGAGAAAAAGAAAAAGGAAAGCAACAAACCCATGCAGCCTCCAAAAACCAGAACAAGAACAAGAACCAGAAGATGAGCACAACAGCACCGACTTGCTGGGACCATTTCAAACTGCTGAAAATCAACCACCGCCGACAAGAGCGGCACCAGTTTCAACTTCGCTTTCAGTCTCATATCCTGGTGATATCAAATGGCCATGGTGACACCTTTCCTATCAGAAGTTCTCAAGGACAACGATGACGAACTTCAACCACTCAGAATTACCACAACGTCAGAATCGTTCGTGGCATGTTTCTATTCGTGCGGCAGGTTTTTCTCGGCTGCGTTGCGCAGCAATTTCACAAAGCTCCTTCCACTGTGTGTGTGTGATACACTCACGTGTGGCCAGTTCTTTGCATACAGATTGCTGCAAAATAGCTGCGCTGACTGTAACACTGTAGCTACTACCGTAGCAGACAAAAACGGCCACGACAACGGCAGCCACAACAGCGACGACTGACGACTGACGACGACGACGGCGGTGGCGGCGGCGGCGACGGCGAAGACGGGATGATGGCCGACGTCCCCGACGTGTCTGACGTGTCCAACGTGTCCGACGACGACCAACAACAACAACAGCAACAACAACAACAACAACAACAACAACAACAACAACCACAACAACCACAACCACAACCAAGAAAGCCACAAAAACAATTGAAAATGCCTTACCTGGTGTGAGCTGCACTGATCTTTTTCAACATTTGACATATTTTTACCAAAAATTGTTGCACTCAAATGTCTGAATTGCTTACCGAAATTCAGAAATATGTTTGGATATGAAATTGAATGAAATTGACACACATTCTGACATACGTGCTTGCATATCTGACATATCTTGCGGCAAACAATCGATACTCTGATATATTCTGACGCACATTCAGGCCAATAGACTGGCAAACTCTGGCCCTCGGGCATCATCTTCGGCTTGTCAAGATAGTTTGACATGTGATCTGGCAAAACTTATGTGAATTTTTAATAGTTTAATTATATTGGCATGTTTTTCACTTGAATGGGCAATTTTCCCTGGCATGTTTCATTCGGCACCCCGTCTAACATGCCGCGTGCTTTGATATCGGCTTTTGATATTTAGCCCGCGGAAGCCCATGGGCCGCACAAAGTCCGGGTGCTGTTTAAGGTGCAGGTCCGGTGGAGTACGCAGAGCGCGCGAGCTTGCTATAGGGCCAGTGCCCGGCAAGGCATATAGCTTCCAATAGTTTGGCATATAATAAGGGCTTCACGCAGGGTCTGCAAGCTTGGCGAATGGAGCACGCAGAGCCCGGGAGTTGGTATATAGGTTTGAGGTCCGGCGGGGTGCACAGATTTTGTGGCACCCAGGGCTCGGGAGCTTGTTACTGCAAGTACAGGTGTCATGCATGTCTTGTAGCATGTGACTGTCCGCGACTGCAGGGCGGGCTCGAGCTTCGGAGCCAAAACCGTTGTCGGCGTGTGTGACCTTTTGTTTGGTCATCGGTGTTGGACCAGTTGCATGGTCAGCGGAGCTACTGATCTTCTTGGTGGGGCTCCCGGCGCAGAGATGTCCTCAAGCCAAGGACATGAGGTTCCTACATGGAACGGGGGCCCAAGCAGCTTTGAGAATTTTGCAACCGCCTGCAAGTGGGTCAGTACCTCGCTTAGGCCTACGTTTTGGCTCGCTTAGGGCCTACGTCACAGATTTCACAGATACATGCGTATAACTATTTGCAATAGAAAAATTTTTCGATATACCCGAACATGATTTCAACAGACTTACACAAGTGGATTCAAAGATTATCATCGAGACACTCTGATTAAGTCAGATACTTACACATGCATTCTATGCTCACGATCTATCTATGAAATATAGAGTATTCGTCCGAACTGACTAGCCAGCTCATCAACACCAGCATCACCATCCATCACCGTCCATCACCACACATCACCATCATCATGATCATCATCCTTATCGTTTTCTTCTTCATCATCATCACACCCATCATCATGTTCAGCACCAAATCCACCACCTACCCTACTATTCGTTCCCAGATCAAACATCAAGTCCATCACAAGAATCAACACAATTATTACCATCCTCACATCCACCATCAATATCATCATCCTACATATTTGTGTAGCCAATGAGCTCCAATATGAGTTAGGTCGTCTCCTGTACCTTTAGTTGTCCCCGCTGTCCCTTAGTCCCCAGTCCCCCCTAAATATAAACCCTAAAGGTGTGTAGCCAATCGATTCCAATATGAGTTGATTAGGTTGTCTCCTGTACCTCTAGTTGTCGTCCCCAGTCCCCCCCAAATATAAACCCTAAAGGTGTGTAGCCAATGGACTCCAATATGAGTTAATTAGATTGTCTCCTATACCTCTAGTTGTCCCCACTGTCTCCAGTCCCCCCAAATATAAGCCCTAAAGGTGTGTAGCCAATGGACTCCAATATGAGTTAGGTTGTCTCCTGTACCTCCAGTTGTCCCCGCTGTCCCCAGTAACCCCCCTAAATATAAACCCTAAAGGTGTGTAGCCAATGGACTCCATATGAGTTAGGTTGTCCCCTGTACCTCTAGTTTCCCCCACTCTCCCCAGTCCCCGCCTAAATATAACCCCTAAAGATTTGAATCCACATCCAAGATTGTCGGCCTAAGTGATCCAAAAAGTCGTCCTAAGTGATCCTTGGACCCCTGCAAGTGGTACGAGTTTGGCCTCAAGGATGCAGACCGGAAACTTGCAGCTCCTAGAATATGGCTGCGTTTCGATGGTGCCGCAAAAAATGTCGTCCGCCCTTTGGACCCCAGGGAGTTTGACTCGGCCACGGGTTTGGAGCGACTTTTAGATGTCCTTCGACAGAGCCCTTTGCAGAAGCTTCCAGTACCAGACTCCTTCTCACGTCTGGAACGCTGGACGGGGCTACGGGGGTCTGGTGGTGAGGAGATCAGCAACTTGTTGGTTCGAGAAGAAGAACTGTTCGTTGAGTTGAAACAGGCCCTTCAACGAGCCAGAGTGGAGCGTGCAAAGGCTGAGAAGACTTCAACTGGTGTGGGCGCTAGAGAGCGCGATCCTTCGGAATCGCCATCAAGATCCCCTCAAGGAGCTGGCTTTGGTGGTGTTTGAGCTGGAGATGAAGTTCCCCCTCGTGGGCAAACTTCTTTCTATGCGGCTACATCGACTCCATCGCCTGCATCCGGGACTTTGGCAACGGATTCGACTGGGTTTTTCGAGAATGAGTTGCGTGGCTACAGAGTGCTGAAAGCCGCCCGTTTGTCAGCTGCTGAGAGACGACATGTGATGACGCTAACAAGGAACTCCACGCATTTCAACCTGGTTCGACAAGCTCTACTCTCTCCGAGGACTTCCAAGAAGATGGAATCAGGTTGCCAAGGAAGACCTGGTATGCAGATGCTTGTGAAGAATGGGAACCTAGATGGGATGAAGCCGATGATGCTACAGCCTAGGTGGTCTGATGATGCGTCTTGGGAAGATGCTGCATACTGGGCTGATTGGACATCGCCAACTAGCTCTTGGGGCTATGCCTGGAACTACTATGAGGATTATGACAACACGGCGACCAATGAGGAGACCTACAGCCAGATGGATCGAAGTGGTGAGGAAACTGAAGAGGACAAGAAGACCGAAGAGGCCTACCAACTTGCGGTGGAAGCCAACCGAACCTTGGCTGAGGCAAAGGCTGCAGTCGCCAAAGTTCGCATGGGCAGGAACAAGGACAAAGGCAAATCAAAGTTTGCCGGGAAGAAGGGCGCAATGATGGGCCCCTGTTTCACTTGTGATCGGATGGGACGTTCCTACACACAATGCTCTGACCGACACTCCAAAGGATCTACGGCGAGCAGAAGACCTACTTTGCCGAGTACTTCCCGAATGCGTAGCGTAGCATCACATCATGAGTAGAGACGAATGCGTAGCGTAGCATCACATCATGTCTTGCAGTAGTGACGAATGCGTAGCGTAGCATCACATCATGTCTTGCAGTAGTGACGAATGCGTAGCGTAGCATCACATCATGTCTTGCAGT
>Ga0126342_10021567_pt1 | contig 10721 bp, 8 predicted proteins | sample Cyp1metagenome_FD_92528 | JGI IMG/M metagenome (GOLD analysis project Ga0126342, IMG submission 92528) | Coral microbial communities from Lord Howe Island, Old Settlement Bay, Australia - Cyphastrea 1 metagenome | ecosystem: Host-associated > Invertebrates > Cnidaria > Coral ... | reverse complement strand
GGCATTCTATCTGACATATCTTCTGGCATTTTATCTGGCATATCTTCTGGCATTCTATCTGGCATATCTTCTGGCATTCTACCTGGCATATCTTCTGCAATATGTTCTGGCATATCTTCTGGCTCTCTATCTGGCATATCTTCTGGCATATCTTCTGACATTCTATCTGGCATTCTATCTGGCAAACATTCTGGCACTTTATCTGGCATACCTTCTGGCATTTTATCTGGCATATCTTCTGGCATTCTATCTGACGTGCTATCTGGCGTTCTATCTGGCATATCTTCTGGCATTCTATCTGGCCGTTGAGGTCCAGCGGTGCTTAGTGAGCTCGAAGGGTCCCAGGTTGAGGTCCAGCGGTGCTCACTGAGCTCGGACGGTCCCAGGTTGAGGTCCAGCGGTGCTCACTGAGCTCAGAAGGTCCCAGGTTGAGGTCCAGCGGTGCCCAGTGCGCTCAGACCCTTGCAGTTGAGGTCCAGCAATGGCCACTGCGTGCAGAAGTTTGCGAAGAGCTTGGCGAAGAGTTGGCAAGGCGGAAGTGGACATGGAAGTGAAGGCAGAGGTGGTGGAGGAGAAGGAGGAGGAGGAGAAGGAGAAGAAGGAGGAGGAGGAGAAGGAGGAGAACAACTCTGATAAAATCTAACAACAACCCTCACCTGGCAGGTGGGGAAAAAACTATTTGGGGCATTTAGTCGGGTGAATTTTGGAATTATGGTAGGAATGTTCTGACCTCTTACAGACCATTTTTGACCATCATGGTGATGGTGATGATGATGATGATGATGATGCTGATGCTGAAAATGTTAATTTCAAGCTAATGACAGTTAAAATACGAATCAATATGGAAGATGTGTTTTTTCGTCCGATACTATGAGCATATATTTGGGCAAAACTTGGCTATCTATCTATCTATCTATCTACCTATCTATCTATCTATCAATCTATCTATCTATCTAACTATCTAACTATCTATCTATCTATCTATCTATCTATCGATCTATCGATCTATCGATCTATCGATCTATCGATCTATCGATCTATCTATCTATCTATCTATCTATCTATCTATCATTATCTATCTATCTATCTATCTATCTATCTATCTATCTACGTATATATTTTATATTATTATACAATATTAGTATATATATATTATATATATATATATATGTATATTATATGTGAAATAACCATAGTGAAAGGACAGTTGCAGAAGAATTTCCCGGTGGTGGACAAGTCACCAGTAGCCGCTTGGAACAGAAAGACTCGTGCTTCAAGTGGTAGTAGCAGTAGCAGTAGTAGCAGTCGCCGTCGCCGCTTCCATTGTAGTAGTTGTATGTAGTAGATGTAGTAGATGTAGTAGGTGTAGTAGATGTAGTAGGTGTAGTAGATGTAGTAGATGTAGTAGATGTAGTAGATGTAGTAGATGTAGTAGATGTAGTAGATGTAGTAGTAGTAGTTGTTGTTGTTGTAATAGTGATATTTTGACTGAATCACCCAAATGATATAGACCATTTTAACATTGAAAACTGTTGGTTTTGGGGAATCTCCATTTTATCATTTTCAGAAACCACCAATTCTTAAGCACGATCCACTTCGGAAGTCCCAAACCATGCCAGTCCTCGGCAGGACGCGGGAGTTGTCCAAAGGCGACGTCGTGGAAGTCTTCGCGCGGCGGCGCAATTTGGAGGGCGGCCGGATCTCCTTGGGCATGCTGCCGGTGCCATATCTGTAGGATCAGGGTGACCGGGACGCGTGCTCTTTGTGGGACGGCAAACGGGATGTTGTTTCCTAGGCCAATCTTACATGGATACTTTAATCCTTTAGTCTTTTGGTATTAATGGGAATATCTACTAACCAGCAAAGAATTTAATTTTTTGCAGGGTATCTAAGATTGGCAATGTTTCACCAATGAAAGGGATTCAAGCAGCAGAAATGGTAAAAATTGTGTTTTTTCTTACCATGATCATGGATGTTTTTGTTTGATATCTAGTTTGTTACCTAAGCTGAAGTCCATCCCAAGGGATGACTGTGGCAAATAGGCAATCTATGGCAATCTGCAACGGTAAAAATTATGCAAAAATGAGGAGTTCACCGGTAAAAATGGGCCCTTGGGGGGTTGAGGGTATAGTGAGAGAATCGTTGTTTGAAAACGATGTTTTTGTTCATCGGATCTAATTGAGGTCTATGGATGTCTACGAATGGGTGGGTGCACATAGGTCAGATTGTGGTGGCATAGCACTTTGGGAGCAGAGTGTTTCAAATAGCACCGCAAATTCATCTTGCACACCCCATTGTGCTGCGGTTCCATGTTAGTTCAAAAAAAGTTTGGGAGGAGAATTGGATTGCTTCCCAAATTTTACCATGCTGAGTTTGAATCAGTTTAAACATTCACAATGGTAATCAATGGCAAGCAGCCATATATATAATGTATATACTTTATACTAATCTTTATTCATGGTGCAGTTTGCAGCCAACCCAGATAGCCCAGTACCTGGTGAGGTCAAATCCTGATGTTTGCTGGCGAGAAATTTCCCCATGTCCGTGTCCATGTTTTGCAAGGTGGGATCCCCACGTTGAAAAAAATCCACTTGCCGAAACAGTGCTAGTTATACTTCTGAATTGATCAAAGTTGCCAGTTGTGAAAAATCCAGTTGACGTTCATCTGGGCAAAATTTTGCATGTTGCTGGTTCGATCCCAGTTTTAGCCTTTGCATCCTCCCAGTCGGTGTCGAAGCCCAGGACCCACAGCGTCGCTTGAGTATCGATGACGTTGGTCGAGGCGTGGATTTGGATGTCAAGCCTGGATTAATAAACCCCGTTTACGGCTGTTTAATTGGGAAGGTACCATGAAAAAGTATCAAATCATGACTATTGGGGGAATACCCCCCTAATTAATAAACCATGGTTTATTAATCCGGGGTTGACATTGCAAAGCTCAAAGTGCCAACATCCTTGTTGCACAATTATTTGAAAAAATACGGATTCAACAGTCACAAATTGAGACTTAAGATGATGACATCTACACAAGCAGGAATGAGGATTTCGCCAGCCATAAAAATGTGATTTTTGGGATCTAAACAAGACATGATGCTGAGAATTCAGGTTTTACTGGCTGGCTCGATGGAGATGGTCGTAGTCCACCCTTAATTCTATCAACCAACCAGGGAAGTTTGAAGAAGAAGGTTTTAGTTGCTGCTCTATTGGTCTGGTAAATTCCCTGCTCTCTGCATCTGAATCTATTTGTAGCCAGCGTGATATGGGAACAATCCCGCAGTTCAGTTTTTGGATGGTCCACTTGTTTGTCGGTCTACTCCACGATGGAAGAGTGGAAAAGACAATAGCTACCAGGGGCAAAACCAACAAATTAGCAGCACCCCCAAAGTCCTACTTTCCGTAGTTCTAATGGCATCTAATAGCCGTATCTGAGGGTATACCCCATCATCAGTTCCAATGTCGAATGCAAGACATGCGTAGATATTCTATTGTGATGTTTAAGCCTCATTGGTCTCATAAGTTCATTTCGTTGCATGTGAATTTCAGCAGCTATGTTTGCGCGTACACGCCTCCAAGCGGTTTGCTCGTTTGTTCGTGGTTTTTTCCATTGTAACAGCCCTCGAAATTTAAGATGGAACAGACGGAACGCAACAGAGGCTTGGAAGATCATTGAGACCAAACCCACAGGGACATATATACATTACATATTGTCACAGGAAAATGAGGAAATGACAGGTTAAAGCCGTTGTTTTTTGTTTGGCATCCCCGCTTGATGGTTGCTTACCCCAATTTCCATTGACCAGTCGGTCTAGCATTTTTTTTGGAAATAGCCTCAGGGTTCGCATATTTGTTTGCTGGTTAAAGCCGAAACTGTTGGGAAATCCCTCCTTTTAACCAGCTAAGATTATGTGATATCCCCATTTCGTTGATAGATTGCTGGTGACCACTGATTGATACTGATTGGTTAGAGCCATCACTTTTCTTGGTTCAAACTGAATTGTGTTGTGAAACCACCAACATTGCTGGGAAAAACCATCTCACCTTGGGTTTCCTGTAGAAAATATGTCAAAATCCAACGAAACATGTGAGATCCCCATTTTTCTCTATCAATTCTGGGTTCACCGTGGATCATCCGTCAGGAGAGCATGAAGGTATCGTGGTCTCTGTGCAGCATGGGGTGGCCTTCATTGATTTCTATTGCGCGGGGCCTTGGTCCAGGCTGGTTGTTTTGTTGGAAAAAATGGAAAATGATAAAGCTATTTATATAGACAGGATATCGGATACTGGCCATAATCAGATTTAATTGCTTGAAAATGACTAGATAATCGATATAAGATGTGGAATCAAAATCAGATTTGATGGGACATCAGCCCCAAGGCTACATTGCTGCCCGGTATTCCCCGGTGATGTTCAACAATGTCCAGGTTCCATTTGTCCGTACGGCCCAAGATTTAGAATTGGCTGTAAAATCAAAATCAGAATGCTACCATGATCGATGACTGGTCAGGATTACCGCAGTTTGGACACAGGCATGGTTTCGGAAATCCTCAAATGGTGGGGGAATCTTGAACTCCAACTGATCATAACTTATATATCCAGATTCAAGTCGTGGAAAGATGGTGTGGGATAGGATCAGATAGGGATTGCTATAAGGCGAAGTCTCCGGGATGTGCTCTGAGCTCTTGAACTCGAAACGCCTCAAAGAAGGAGATCGTGTACTGCTCCGGGTGGTGCCTTGAAAGGTTGGGATGGTAGTTGGGTTGTCAAGTTCTGTATACTTAGCAACAGAAACCCTAGAAACACCACCCATCCCTAGGAGAATCTTTACCTTGGATGGATTGTATACTTCCAATATGAAAATATCCCTAGAAACTGTAGTTTAGCATTGGATTTGTTCACTTTGGTGTGTGTTTTCTGCGGGTTTCCGGGACCCTGCACCGTAATCTTCCACTGAGCCGGTGTTTTTCGCCGGGAGTACTCCAAAATCCGGCGGTTTATGAATCATTGTCCCATTACCCTCTGGTAAACGTTTACTAGAAGCTATTGAAGCCGTGGCCATAGAAATAGTCCCTCGGGTAAACATACAAAAAGCTATTGAAAATGGTGATTTATAGACATTTATAGTGGATTTACTTCCATGAATAGCATGGTGGATCTTGCCATAGTTACGTAAACGTTTACCAGAGGGGACATGTTTGGGATCTGATATCCTTAGGGAATGCTTAGATTGAACAGACCCAAAAGATTTAAGACCCAGGTTTGACGTAGAACATAGGCTCAAGTGGCATGGCCATAAAAAATGACTGCACAAGCGGATCAATCATTTCTGGAGGCACTCCGTTCTATCCCATGATTTCTGTAGAAACCCTGTTTTTAGCAGTTAAGATGTCCATTTTAGTGTAACTACAAGCAAACATTTGAAGGAGTTATGATATGGATATACCAATAGGATTTATGCAGCATAGGTGACCCAAGATTGGACCATCCATCATTTGCATGTTTTACCACCATGTCATTAGTAATTACCCTCTGTTCATGACTAACATAGCCATGGAAAGATCCACCATTTTTAATTTCGGTAAACCATCTATTTCTATGGGCCATGGCTCTACCATGGCTATGTTAGTCATAGCCAAAGGGTAAGTCCACAATTTTGCTTCCTTAACGGCAATGAACCGACTCATATCCCCACTGCTATTTGTTTTGCAGGTAAATCCACAAGGTGGTGCCCCCGTTCGATAGCTAAGTTGGTGAACATAACTCCAATAACTATGGTTTTTGTTGGTGATATATCTATAGTTAATGGGCTTATAACCTATTTATAGCTGGGGGGGCCACCACCTTGCACCATTGCTGGTATGTATCACAATCTCAATCCCCATTTACGGCTGAATCCCAATCATATAGTACGAAGCATACTGTACTCCACTTATGCATGGACTATTCTGAATTAGATACATGGGTTGTAAATGACTAGGAAACCATTTATCGGGACAGGTATCCAAGCGAGCAGCGTTTCAAAACCAATGTATCACAATGTCATTGTATTGGGGATTGTCATCATCCAAGACATGGGAATCCCATTCTTAACCAACCAGGATCAAAAAAGTTGCCTCTCGGATTTTGAACAATGATGATTCTACTTTGGGCACAGCAGCTTGCCCAATCATATCTCCAAAAAGTAGATCCAAGAACCCAAAAAGTAGATCACCAAAAGTAGATCGGGGCTGGATCAGGCTGAATCAGGCTGCATCATATCCAGCCCCGATCCAGCCCCGGTCCAGCCCCTATTGATCCAGCCCCGATCCAGCCCCAATCCAGCCAGCCGACTCCTGTCCCGGGCGGTGAACTCATGAAAATCCATGTGTCTTCACCGGAGCACTGTTAAGGAACACTTGGATGATGCTGGACGTTTCTTGGTTGTGCCTCTGAAGATTTTACACGACCATCCGCAGGTTTCAGCTGGCCTGGGGAGGTGCTTCATCAACCAGCATGATGGAAATTAGCAAGAAGCTCCATTCTGGGATAAAGTGTTCTTTATTTAATCATGTTTGTTTTTGAAAATTGATGACGATGATCACGATAAGGAGAATACATAGGATGCAATGGGGACATGATGAGATACACGGATTTCTTAACTAATGTGTGAACCCAAGTTATCATCCAAATGATTGGTATGTTTTCTTTTAAGGGAAGACCATTTGGTCAAGGATGAAATATGTTACCAGCAACATATTTAAGTTGTGATATATATATATATGCTATGTATATATGTATGTATACGATTGCGCTTTTAGGCGATTCAATGATTACTGTACGTTGACTTTGACCGGAAAAATTAGTCTGGAACCGACAAAATCTGAGGTTGAGAAATATGAACCTATCAAAGTGTGGGGATTTACTACGTCAATTCAACAAACCAAGACTTGACCTATAACTGCCTTTAATGTTGATGTATGTTATACATAGCATAGCCAACTACTGAAACAAAATGAGAAGGATGCTGTTCCTGTTCAATTCTGGCTAGGATTTTCCACCCTTTTCGAGGGTGAAACCACCAACCAGGTTTGTTTGAAAATTGGGTGCCCCAAAGTCCTGCTATCGTTCATCAGTTTTCCGAGTCATATTTTTTGTATGAAGGTACACGCACCCTTTTTCAAATATACCCTCTGGTAATTTAACATAGCTATGGAAAATGAAACATTCATGGATGATTTATATTGATTTATATCTGGTTGGTGGTTTGGAACATGTTTTATTTTCCATAATGTATGGGATAATCCTTCCCATTGACGAACTTATATTGTTTCAAGATGGTTAAAACATATTAAAACCACCAACCAGATATACTTGTGTTATCTTGTATTGACTGATTAAAAACGGTGATTTTCCATAACTCCACTGGAAATTGCCATCTCTCCACTGGAAATCGAACCGGCTCCAAACGGTTCCACGCAGGTGGAGGCAGAGATCGAAGCACGTCATTTTGGGATGTGTTCGAGGCGGAGAGCTCACAACTGAATAGGTTCCGATAATAAGGGTATTTACCCTCTGGTAAACATTGAAAATGGCCATTAATAGTTGATTTACCCATTAAAAATTGTGATTTTCCATAGTTATGTTAGTTTACCCGGGGGTAGCAGAGGGTATAGTTTATCTATGGCTATTGAAAATGGTCGTGGAGCCATAGGTGTTTTACCTGTTGAAAATGGTAACTGTCCATAGCAAATTAGTGTACCGGAGGCTGCGCAAAATGATGATACCAATCAACAGGATTGCCCCAATGCTACCTCTTTATCTACCCAGGTGTTGGGAGAACCATAGAGCAACCTCGATCTATTGGTTGAAGCAAGGAATGTTTAATTTGACTGGATGTTTTGTAACCATCATGTGACATCCTAGCCATTTTACAGGTGTCTTTGGTATATAACCAACAATATGATAGCTGGGCATGAGTGAAAAAGAGTCATACCAGGCCATACTTTCCAAAAATGACGGAACATGGTTCCAGGGTGATCAAGAAACACACCATGGCGCGCCGGGAAGACGAACCCATATGACATCTCCCGGACGACCTGGCAAGGGAAAACCACCAGTTCAATAGATTGGTTTTTTCGGGGCAAAAAAGTCTTGGAAACAATCATATTTTGTGGAAAAAATGAAAGAGCGGTGGTTTCTGGAAGATGTTCCTTCAAACCAATCTATTGACCATTCGTCCAAACTGGGAAATCATCATCCGGAAATTGGCGATGTTCCATTACCAGATTTCATTGCTAGAGGGTAAGCTAGGTAGAAACGCAGATTTGAAGCACCATTGATACCTTAGTTGGTTCGGCCTGTTGGGTACAGAAACTGACACTTCATGGGTGAAGTTTTCTGTTCCCCGCACGTCACTGACCTCAGAATTCCAGGATTGGTTTGATGGGGAATTGACTGGAAAGCTTCGTGCTGGGATGGTAAAACCATGGTGTCGAGTTGCATGTTTCCCTTGAGTCGACCCAATCAGAAAATGCATCAGGCCGCCAAAGCCCTTACGGGAGAATGAAATTCTCTACAAGGCAGGTTGGTCCCGGGTCCCGGCGACCCAAAAAGATGCACTGCTGCTATAACAACATGTGCATTAATCCTTTCCCCTAATATCAAACCCCCCCAAGACACCATGGGTTAGCAGGGGCTTCACACTCGGTTGGGACCATTTGCTGGGTGTTTGGATGTGTTTGGTATTGCGGGAATGGGATAGATGATCATTTATGCTCACTTACTTTGAGCCATGTTCATTTCTCGTTTATGTCTTCAAGGAGCCCATGTTGCAGCCAGCAGCCAGGATCTGGTGCAGAATTTTTTGCGTGGAAAAAAAGGTTCGACTCTGCTCGAATGAAGACATCGTTGGATTGGTTCACGGGAGAATCTACAGCAAACCAGGTTTTTCTCCTCAAAAGGTGCGGGTTTCCTGCAATGTTTCTCCTAAACCAATCTAAAACACGCTTGTGCCGAGCCATCATAGGTAGATTGTTACATTTCATAGAATACCAAAATATATATTTTAAAAAATACCCTATAAAATATCAAAATATATGTCAGATAAAATACCAAGATATATATCAGATAAAATACTGGAAGATATGCCAGATAAAATATCAAAATAAATAATAAATAGAATGATAAATAGTTTTTTATTTCGAATCATTCCCATCATGATAGATAATTTATATGTTTTCTTACTGGCAAATCTTCTGAGATTCTATCTGACATATTTTCTGGTATTCGATCTGGCATTCTATCTGGCATATCTTCTGGCATTTTACCTGACATATCTTCTGACATATGCTCTGGCATATCTTCTGATATCCTATTTGGTATTCCATCTGGCATATTATTTGGCAAATTTTCTGGCATTCTATCTGATAAGCATTCTGACACTTTATTTGGCATATCTTCTGGCCTTCTATTTGGCAAATATTCTGACACTTTATCTGATATATTTTTTGTCCTTTTATTTAATATCTTATTTAATATTTTATCTGGCATTCCTTCTGGCATTCTATCTGGCATATCTACTAACATTTTATCTGGTATATCTTCTGGTATTCTATCTAACATTCTATCTGGTATTTTTTCTGACATTCTATCTGGTCGTTGAGGTCCAGCGGTGCACACAGAGCTGGGCAGGTCCCAGGTTGAGGTCCAGCGGTGCACACTGAGCTAGGAAGGTCCCAGATTGAGGTCCAATACTGAGCTGGGCAGGTCCCCGGTTGAGGTCCAGCGGTGCATACGTTGAGGTCCAGCGGTAAATATTGAGCTGGCGAAGAGTTGGTATGACAGAAGTTCAGGTAGAAGATGATTTAAATATGGCCGAGGAGAAATTGAAGGACGAGGAGGACGAGGCGGAGGAGGAGGACAGCTAGCCGAGAAGGAGAACATTTCTAATAAAATCTAATAACCCTCACCTGGCAGCTGGGAAATAAGAAAATTAAAAAAAAATATACAAAGGAAAGGGAAACAAAAAATTATCCGATAATTCGGACTATTTATAATCTATTTCTTTAAAAAATTAATTAAATATTATTTTATATTAAATATTATTAAGATATTTTATAATATATTTTATTTTTTTTTATCAATAGTACCGCACAAGGCGGTAGCGGAAGTTTCAAAAATAGAAAATCTATAGGAGAGGTTCGTTATTATAAATCAAGGATAGTAGACCGAAGTCACTAATAAATTAAAAGGTACTAAATAAATTAAAAAACAGTTAATCTCTTTTTTCCCTTTTTCTCTATTTTTCTCTAATTATCTACCTACCTACCTATTAACCTATCTGTCTAGCCATCTATTAATCTCTTTATTTATTTATTTACCTATATAATCTAGTTATCTAAATTCCTAATTATTTATTTATTTAGCTATTTATTTAATTATAAAGCCATCCATCCATCCACCCAATCACCTATCTATTTATTTATCTATCTATCTATCAATTTATTTACCTATCTATCTATAGATCTATCTATTTATCTCATCTTATCTCATCTCATCTCATCTCATCTTATCTTATCTATCTTACCTATCTATCTTATCTATCTTTCTATCTTATCTATCTTTCTATCTATCTTATCTATCTTATCTATCTTATCTATCTTATCTATCTTATCTATCTTATCTATCTTATCTATCTTATCTATCTTATCTATCTTATCTATCTTATCTATCTTATCTATCTTATC
>Ga0126342_10021566_pt1 | contig 10721 bp, 12 predicted proteins | sample Cyp1metagenome_FD_92528 | JGI IMG/M metagenome (GOLD analysis project Ga0126342, IMG submission 92528) | Coral microbial communities from Lord Howe Island, Old Settlement Bay, Australia - Cyphastrea 1 metagenome | ecosystem: Host-associated > Invertebrates > Cnidaria > Coral ... | reverse complement strand
GTCTTTTCGAAAGTATTGGATCACAGGGGGAACAGCTTGAGCCAAAATGGCATAGCCATTTTGGCAACTATATCGTCAACACATTACTTGCTCTCCACAAGTTCCAAGCAAAGAAACAAATATCCATAATATTCCCACCAACATGTTATATCACTTTATACTTGTAACGGCACCTCCAAATATCTGCCCTCACTGAGCAGCGAAGCAGCTCTTGACTTCGTGGCAAATCTGTGGATGATTTGCCAGCTGCACATGCGCATGTTGAATCTTTGTTGCTTGAAATCCCCTATATATAAATGTTCTCGCTTGTTGCTGAAAATACATATATATATAATTATATATATATAATCATATATATATATAAATAAAATATAAAATATATTATATAATATATACATGCTTAGTTTTGCTAAAAGATCACAGTTTACAAAGAATTGCAGCCTTCCCCGACTTCACTATGCAGGGCTGCCGAGAGCCTCCGTCGAGAGAGGGCTAGATCTACTTCGTCTCTTCGAAATGTGGTATCACCTGCAGCTTCTGGAAAGGGGGGAATGGCAAAGGGACCCATAGGACCATAGGACATATCTTACCCAATAGGAACACCCACCAAAAACATCAAAAACCATTTCCAATTTCAGAAATTTACCTTTAAGACCATTTTGGGGGAGATTTCATAGTTTTCCAGCAAGGTCGAATGCCCCTTCTCGAAGGGGCTAAACATGGACACAGCATGGACAAACAAGGAACCGCTGAAATTGCCGCGGTGACTATTTAAGGCCACACAGCATAAGGTGATACAAAGCGGCCCACTATTTCTGAAGTCTGGCAACTACCCTATTTCATTCAGAGATTCCATAACGCATTATGATCATGATGAATATCATGATAATCCTCAATATCAACCAACAGGGGTTCTGAACACTGCTCATACGGGTTTGTCTGAAAAAAGGGGGGATCAAATCTGGGTAAATTATAATATTTCACTAACCTGATTTTCAGGGCCATAAAAGGGGATGATTTCCCGAATCCTAACCATGATTCCAGGGTTCGGGAGAACAGGGTTCGGTCGTGATCAAATTTACCCAGAATCATCAAACAAAATGCGGGATTTTTCAACTAACCATGGAGCTGATTGCCGGAGGCTACATGGAATTGTCCAACAAAATATACACCAATTTTTCCACGGGTAGATCACAAAAAAAATCCATATTCAATTGGGGAGTATATGGGAGTATTCTCCATTCTCATACATCTTGTGAGTTGTTTCTCTCATTGTATCCCACTATATCCTATTTGATATAAGGGCCCTTGGTGGGGACACTGGAATATACTGGAATATATATATATATAATTATATATAGATATATAATTTATTTGTTCCTGGGACATTCACATCCATGTATTTTGATGAGTTTTTGAATTGTTCCATGCTGTTCTCACAAGGATAATTTCGGATTCGGCCCCAAGTGTCAAAATCTTGGAAACTTATGCCTGGCAGCAACACGTTTTCAGACCATACAAGGTGGTGCCCCAGTTCGTTAGCTAAGTTGGTGCAAATAACTCCCATTTGCCTATGGTTTATGGCAGATATAACTATAGTTTTCATGGGGTTTATAAACCAACTTATAACTGGGGGGCACCATCCTGTACAATTTCATGGTTTTTCAGATCAAAACATTGATGGCATCCCCCCCTTCGCAATGAAAGCCATAATCATCCCCTTAAAGGGGACGTCGATAAAACCGGTTGAAACAACTGGTAAATGTCCTAAAACAAATCCCATCACCCAACCACTGGATTTTTATCATGTCCAAGAAATACCTGAAAAAGTGATGTTCAAAATTCCAAAAACAGGACATTTACCAACCTGTGTTTCAATACTCAACTGATCGAATTTAACTTGGATGAGTTGGGGCTACACTCCCATGGATTGGACACCTTCAGAAATGAGGATGCTTGGGGTAACCCGTGGAGGTCGTGCGCCCGAAGATGAAGTCAGTACATAAACGAAGTGCTGAGCCATTTTCATCGTCACCTGTGGATGCATGTGGATACAGCATGATACAACCAACAAATTCTGGGAACAATAAAACCAAGAATGTTAAAAGAGACAAACCATGGATGACATAGCTGCAGAAATGATTCTGAAAAATGTCCCGGGCCAAAATATTCCAACACAGGAACGGCCACGCTTGCCTTTCAGCCGGCAATGCTTTGTTGCTGAGCCCTTGGTGTTGGCTGTACCGCAACTAGCTTAGCCTCACTGACTCTTGCTGAAATCTTGCTCTGTGAAGAACACCTTTTCAACCACATCGCAACCGATGCCTTTCGCCGCACATCCACAGCCGGCTGGTCGAGCCAAATGTGCAGCTACTCCCCAATCTGTTTTGAAATGGCTGAACTGGCTTCGGCAGAATCCGCATCAGGAACCAAGATGTTCACCCGATTTTTGCTGGAGACTCTCCAAGATGATCATCATTCAACTGAACATTGCTGAAAGTGGGGCCATTCGGCCATGATTCCACGCATCACCATCGACGTCACGACAGCACTGGGCCACCTCACTGCCCACGGTCTTCGGCAAAGATGCGAAATAAAGCTCCTGGGCCTTGGGAGTTGGCGCCATGTCCGGTGCTGGCGTCCCCATCACTTCGAATAACTTACCATCTGGTAAACTAACAGTTTTCTATGGAAAATCCGCATTTTTAATGGGCAAATCAACTATTTCTATGGTGTATTTTCAATAGCAAACTGTTAAATTACCAGAGGGTATATATATATATCCCCTCCATCTCTGATCCCCCTTATTCCATTGGGGAAAACAAAACATGCACCAACCATATTCACTAGCTACGTGAAAAATTACCAAAGGGTATTTTCCCCGCACGGTGATGGATGGAAATGCGGAGATAACATGATTTGACATGATTTGACATTACTTATTGTATGATCTTACCCTCTGGTAAACTAACAGTTTGCTATTGAAAATGGCCATTGAAATAGTGAGTTTTCCCAATTAAAAATGGTGATTTTCCATAGTTATGTTAGTTTACCAAAGGGTAACCACCAAATATGATTGGTGATATCACCAACAAACATGAGAAATAAAACTTCAACGATATCGAACTGGCGCTGTACTGTATTGATCAGTCCCTGCATCACTGTCACCGATGCTCCTTGGCAATGGCTCTACCCGAAACTGTGAGCTGGAGAGACTGCGATGAGAGTTGAAGAGACAAACAACATGCAAACCATCAAACAACATGCAAACGACTTCTATCCAATGTTTTTAGACGGTTCACCTCCTTAACCTACAAATCCTACAATGCTTCAAACACTCTGGATATGAGTATATTCCCTTCCTACTATCCATCATTCCAGTGACGTCGCGACGTGAAGTCTTCATAATTCATCCAGATATGTTCATGCGAAATATTCCAGCAATATCGAAATATATCCCCATACCATGGTTGGCTTATCATCGATCTCCCAGCACCCTGCAATCACAAGACCCATTCATCGATCTCCACTGTCCTCAGTGGTCTTTTGCGTGTGTCAGTGGCTTTGCTGAATGGAATACCTACAGGAAACCCTGGTTGGAAAACCAACATGATCTTCATCATAGATTCAGAAGATAGTCAAACTTCCCCGAACTTCTGGATACTTTAGAATCAGGTCAGATCCTCCATACTTTGGACCCTGCCGCATCCAAACGTGCTTATAGCTTTGTACTCAAACAAACAATGACCTCAGATTTGGTGCTTTGTTGAAATGGCTTGAGAGTACACCACATTGCCAATTTCGGATACCCTGTCTGCTTAGCATATGCAGCCATTTTAGAACAACAATTTTTCCTTGGGAGATGTTGGGATCAATTTACCTCTCACACGGCGATTTAGCATGATTTAGCCATATATCATTTTGCCCTGGTTATATAAACGATTAAACTCCCAGTCTAGTACCAGCATGTTTAAGCACACACCTCGTTTTCCATGGCAAGGCTCATGCTGCCATCCTTTTGGATTCGTCCAATAATTGGACCTCAGAGTGGCCAGAACCACCACGGTTACCAGGCTTGGGAATGGCTTGAGGCCGGCGCCAAAGAAATAGCTAGCGAACCACGTGGTTTTCGTAACATAGCGAACTGGAAAATCACCATTCTTGGTGAATCCTGAATACATGGGCTCTTTTTTTTCCACATATGTTAGTCTATTGGAGGCTACCCTCCAACTGAATACACGGCATAGATTCGATATAGATAGACATGTTTTTAGCCCATGAAAATCCACCATCGGATAATTTTCCTTGTGGAACCATTGGCTTGCCATATCTTTGGATTTCTCCCAGCTCAATGGTAGAGTATCACTATGGTAACCATGGGATCAGGGGGAAATTTTCATCGATCCACTGCTTGGATGGATAGTTTGTGATGGTTTATGAAAACGTTGCAGAAACCATCCCATTTTGCTGCCTTTCTGATACTTTTGAGATGGTTAACCATGGTTAACCTGCAGTTGACAAACAGGTTTTAACTTTAACCATACCCTCCGGCAGCTCCATGGCTTGCTGGAAAATCCCCCATTTATATAGTTCGATGATTGGGTCCCAATTGAAAGCTCCACTTCGAGGGAGTTTTTCGAGCTGGGCAGTCAATTTATCGTTACTCCTGGACATCTGGAAATGAGTTGGAACGTCATCTTACCTGGTACCCTCTGGTAAACGTTTACAGTTTGCGAACTTGAACATGGCGTCGAAAAAGTTGATTTTCCCATTCAAAATGCTGGATCTTTCCACCTCCAGATATGACCAGATGGCCAGTCCTGATCCCCTGACGCCCTTTGCGCCTGCAAGGTCCAGTTCAGGCAGCAGCAATCGGATCCTGACGTCAGATGGGAAACGGTTGGATGCTGATCCGATTTTTGATAGAGAATACTTACACTTCAAAACCGTCATGTAATACATTATAATACACATAATTATTGCAATTATGATAATACACAATATACATAGATACACTTCAAAATGAATCAACATGAGCTATATCTATATCCCAATCATATCCAGGAATTTGGGTGCTTTGAACAGCAAATGAGGAAAAGCACAGCAGCATCAACAGTTTAGCGCTAAACATTCTCAAGTTCTTTGGAGGATGCAAGCGTCTCAAATAGCTTTCGAGTTAGTTCTCTTACTTTGTATTCTTTTCAAGGCTACATTTTGGGATATCCCACAATATAATAATATAATATAATATGATATTATATAATATAATATAACAATAAGCAGGATTGTCATTTTGTTTTGAACATGTCAACCTTCATCATACAGTGGGAGCCACAAACCACTCTCCACAACCAATCGAAGGACATTCCAGCAAACAGCAAACAACTTTGGGCCCGTGCTTCATCAAATGCGCTGCTAACCACAACCCGCACAACAAACAAATTCACAAAAAGGCGGACACATGGACACATCACCTTGAATCGATTGACCAGCTATATGGCAAATGAGTTACATACGTTGCTTGTCTGTGAATTATTTATATCATGGCCAAACCTTGGTTTCATGCCAAGAAGGCAAGAAAGCGGCTATTGTTCAGGATGATCTAAAGGCTATCTGTCAACTGTATGCCAATCATTGAGGAAAACAGACTCTATGCTTCCATCTCATGCTGACAAAAATATCGTCCATTCACCAAACCCAAGATATGCACTGCGACAACATGGATGCACATTTTTTTTTACGCAAATACAACTTCTTACTTGCTCAATAAATTAGCGAAAGTAGATCATGAATCATGATACATGTTGTAATATGTTGTAATCATGTATACTCCGTTATACTTTGTCATACTTATACTATTGAGTATCTATGTGATAGAAATGGATGATACCATTACATAAATATCACGACATCTACCATCTGGTTATTTAATATAGCATTGAACATGGCCCGTAGAAATAGTTGATTGCCCTATTAAAATTGGTGATTTTGATAGCTATGCTAGTTTACCAGAGGGTATAATTTCCATCATCCGTGTCACCTCAAACAACGCCCGGCTTCCAAGGCGCACCGTTTGGGGTTGGCATCTGCCGTGCAGCAATAGCCATCCACCTACCGTCCGTGGCGGCTGCGGATGGAACATTTGTTTGTCCCAAAAATGTGAATATCCGGTAGTCATAGGGATTTCATAGGGACATTTGTATATAATGGGATACATCACCATCAACCAAAGGCAACCAACAATATGATAGTTGGGTAAATGGATGAGACCCCAAAACGGTAATTTTTCGTGACATGTTCATGATTGATCGTGGGAATTGGGGATACCCCTAGTCTCAGATTTGTCAAATTCGAAACATCAAAACTTGGAGGCTTCACTCATGTTCAATACTTGCTGCAACATTTTGGGGGACCTATTCGGACCTATGTATGATTTGGATTTGTTTTGACTAGCGGTCATAATATCACAACTTGGCCAAGTCATCTCAATGATTTTTTTTCGTCTTTTAGGCCCCCCCCAAAAAAACTACTTTTTTGCGCCCGGTTTGAGGATGCTGTCGCATGTCCATGGAGTCCATGGCTTCGCCAAGCGACTGATTTGGCCAACCTACTTGGGCAAACTCACTCATAAACTCACAATCAACCATGTAATCTGTAACATGTAATCAACATTAATCAAACTATAATCAACATTGATCAAACCATATCAGCAACCATATCTGGTTGGTGGTTGACCTACCCCTCTGAAAAATGATGGACCTTGTCAGTTGGGATGATGACATTCCCAACTGAATGGAAAGTCATAAAATTTCATGGTTCCAAAACACCAACCATTTTTGGTATACCACCTATCATCCGATTAATCATCTATAAATGGGTACATCATCTATAAATGGGTCATTTTCCATAGCCATGTTAAACAACCAGAGGGTGTATGTAAAATTCATGTTCCAAGCCACCAACCAGAAATGGAGGTTTCCTAAGTCATGGGGGAACCTCATTTCATCATCCATTTATAGATCGGATTTTCCATGAACTAAACCATTGGGGTATCCAACCAGATACCCTCTGGAAAACTAACATAGCTATGGAAAACCACCATTTTTAATGGGAAATCCACGATTTCTATGGCCATTTTCCATAGCTATGTTAGTCATTACCAGAGGGTATGTTCCATGATTTTCCTTTGAAACTTAGTTGGTTCAACTTTGTGCGGAAAAGCCAATAAACCATCTCCATAAACCTACCATAAATATCACAAATGGGTAAATATCATACGACGACATGGAAAATCCAGACCTCAACCATGTTCCACTCAAACGCCCGCCTCGAAGCCGCGCTTGGCTCGTAGTTTTCGCCCTGCTTCCTGTCACAGGCGAACGATGGTGACATGTTTCTGTTTTTTCAAAATGATGATGAACAAAAACATGATTGTTCATGTTGATTAATGATTCATGATGGTTCATGATGATTCATGATGATTGTTGTGATGATTGTTGTGATTGTTCTGATTGTTGATAACAATTCTGTGGCAAAGCCAAGAATATTCACCTCCTAAACCCCCTTGGGATGGTTGGGTTGGTTGGATGGATTCTTATTGGGATTACCACATTAGTGGCATTTTTTCCAAGAAAATATGGCCAGCTATATGGTACGTTTACGTACCTCCATGTATTGGATCCTGAAATTCCCATTGACATTTTATGTCTACCCGGGGATTTTCCCACCTCCCTTGCAGTTTTCGTCGCAAAGGTGCGTTTTAGTAGCATCTAGGAGCAAAGTATCACTATTTGGGGGTAATCGGGGGTTGACACTATAAAAACAAGCAGGATGGGGATGTAATCAGGATATTAATGGGGGTGCAGTGGGGTATCACTACAGGAAGGACCCCCCTAGATTCCTAGGCAAGTAAGTTGGTATTTATAACTAGGTCAATGGGATCCAACTGGGATTGAAGAACGTATTTACAGTATTCTACAGTGAATCCACGGCTTTCCTTTGGTGCCCTTGAATCAATTAATCAACTTTCCCGAAGACGTCACCTTGATGCTGAACTTGTAGCCAATTCGAATGTGAAAGGCTGCACCGTCCGTCTCATTTTGGACATTCGAAGAAACTTTGTCAAAGATGTCTTCATTGCCCAGGATTGCTTGTGGCCCATTTTCAACGACGGGTGCTGCATATTGTGTCAGAGCAATGGCCAAAGAGTCACCATTGGCTTTGGCCAAAGTGTAGACGGTGTCAGCTTCGGCTTTGGCCTTTGGGTCTAAGTTGGTTGGGTTTATTCAAAAACCCATTTATACCTGGGGCCCCTCGCTAAAGCTGAAAGGCTAGGCAGGTCAAACACGGCCACTTTGTGCCACAAATCGGGATGATTTTGGGGTCTCCCATTTTAGGACACCCTCAAAACTGTTTTGATGATGAAATCACCCATTTTGACAGTTGAATCCCCGCTGATGATAGCAACACTTCCACTGAAAACCCAATGGTTTCTACCCCAAACAGGTCAATCCCGGTCGCCTGCGCCAGCCGACCTTGTGGCAGCCATGGCTGGTGCTTTCACAGCATTTACAATCATATAATGTATTGTCATGTAATTGTAGTTAAAGAAACATCGTTCCAAGTTGGATCATTGTTAGGGAACATTTTTCCAAGTTGCACATTTTATTGGAAGACAACACTGGTCTCAACCGGGGAAAAAAACAAAAAAAAAACCATGCGATCAGAGAGGTAATGGTACTGGACAAAAGAAGGCCATTTCAAGCCGTCCAGCTTGGCGCCGTTGGCCTCCTGGGACTCCTGGCCATCTCACCAAGCTGAGACCGCAAGGATAAGGAACAGATGGTGGACCAGTAAGTTCCATGCACGTTGGCATCCAACATCTGCGGGAACCACCGCTGGTAGGGACAAAATTCCACTGGCCGTCTACTCCAAGGCAGCACAGGACAGCACAGGACGGCAATTGTCCGAGTCGATGCCAATCAGGAACGCCCGTCAGCCAGATGCCCGGGTGGATCTGAGTCCTTAGAACCAACCAGGGAGAGTTATCTGAGTTCTGCGGTACATATCTGCCTCGTGCTTGGCATCGTCCATTGCATCTCGTTTCCGGAATAGCTTGACGACTGCTTTCCTGCCATCCTCGCCAGTCGACCACAGTGTAAGGGCCAATCTTGAACTTTTTTGGCCTTGAGTCAGCGCCCTCAGGATTGGGACCGTGGACCGTGGACCATGGACCTTGAGCTTGGCTGGTCTTCCTGCACTTCGGGGTTGTGGTCATCCTTGTGAGGCTCATGCGGAGGGGCTGCCCACAAGCACTCGTACTTCAGTAAGCACTCGTCTAGATCAGGCACCGGGAAAGGACAAAGTTTAAAACATATCTGCACCAATCATTCCCCCTCTATCTTGGGATTTGAACAAACAAGACGTGAGCGATTATGAGCGGCGAATCCTCATCCCCAGTTGAGCTGTTGAGCTGCTTCAAATTCCCAAGACATCCCAAGACATTTTCACATTTCTTGGTTGGAATTCTCTTTGAATCTCCAATTAGCGCGTTTTTTTGCAGTAGAATCTCATGGAATCCCTCAAGGCCCCAGTTTGAACACCTACAAATCCTGATCTTTGTTGGTTGGTTTTGCATTCCCCCCTTATTATGAATCTCCATTGTTGATATTTTCGTTGGCTGGAATCCCATAGAATTCCCCCCCATACAGCGGGTTTGTCTGAAAATAGCGTACCCCAAATACATTGGTTAATCATCATTTTCCGGAACCAAAAAACATAAACTGAGATGTTTCAGACACGTACAACATATCCATCATATTGCTATATCTCCTTACATTCCATATTATTCCGGAAACGAACCGTGAACCGGGAACCGAACCGTTCAGGAACCGGCAGGCTAAGAACCGCAACGAACCGAACCGCCAATTATTCTTACGCAAACCGAATGGAACCGAACCGGTTCCACATTCTCAAAATTAATTTTGTCAGCTTCCGAGGGGTCCGAAAATGATTTTCGCGAATTGAAAATCAAATTGGAAAGAGGAATCAACTGTAATGAGTGGATTCCTGCGCAACATAATCTGCCAAGGTGCAGCAGGAATTGCACATGATCAGTGCTGGCTGCTACTACTGCTACTAATGAAACTACTGAAACTACTGCTACTACTGCTACTACTGCTACTACTACTACTGCTACTGCTACTGCTACTGCTACTACTGCTACTACTGCTACTACTTCTGCTACTGCTGCTACTGCTGCTACTGCTACTACTACTAATTGTAGTACTGCTACTACTACCCGTACTACTACGACTACTACTAGTACTGCTAATACTACTACTACCACTACTACCACTACTACCACTACTACCACTACTACCACTACTACTACTACTGCTACTACTGCTACTACTGCTACTACTGCTACTACTGCTACTACTGCTACTACTGCTACTACTGCTACTCCTACTCCTACTGCTACTGCTACTGCTACTGCTACTGCTACTCCTACTACTACTACTACTACTACTACTACTGTTTTTCCACTTTTTGCCAAAACAACTCCGAAAATGATTTTCGCGCAGTGAAAATCAAGCTAAGGAAAACATCTAATAGTATTCGTACTAGTACGGCTAGACTACTACTGCTGCTACTATTACTATTACTGTTGCTATCACCACCACTACTGTTGTATATTATATTACTACCTCTATTACTAG
>Ga0126342_10021565_pt1 | contig 10722 bp, 10 predicted proteins | sample Cyp1metagenome_FD_92528 | JGI IMG/M metagenome (GOLD analysis project Ga0126342, IMG submission 92528) | Coral microbial communities from Lord Howe Island, Old Settlement Bay, Australia - Cyphastrea 1 metagenome | ecosystem: Host-associated > Invertebrates > Cnidaria > Coral ... | reverse complement strand
TATGGACACAAATCAGGATTTTTTCGTTCAAAAAAAAATAATCATCAAAACATTGTTCTGAACAGTTTTTCACCTCGCGCAAACACGCAGTCGTAACCCCAAATCGGCTCAACGCCGTCAGTAGTTTAGGGGTACACTATTTTCAGACACACCCAAGTCATTGGGGTAACTTTGAGTCGCAATTGGGGCGGGGTATTTTCAATTTCGTCATTTGGCTGGAGCTTAAACCGGTTTTTTTTGTGTTGATGATTTGGCTCCGTTTTATCTATTGGTGGCCAACCTCCCACAAAAGGCACTCGAGGGCAGCACTTCGGACGGATGCACAGACTCAGTGATAAGATTCAAGCGACAAAATTCAGCACTGGCAGAAACAATGTGAGCTCAGTGGGATGAGCAATGACAGTTGCCTGTAAAGATAACCAGCATGAAAATGAAAACTAGATCCCGATCATTCGTGAAAAACACTAGATACAGTCGCCTTGAATATATTCCATTTGTGTGGTTTGCCATCAGTGGCCTTAAGCGTAGAATTTCATGGTTCTTTGCTGGTCAAGACATGTATCTGGTATCCGGAACTAGATGGCTGCGGTACTGAAACTTTCAAAATGCTTGGGTTGGGATGTCTTCAACCGACTCATACCCATGTAATTGTTGGTGATGAACCCTATTATTATGTGTATTTAATTTTCGCAATTTCTTATCAGCTAGTTCGAACTGAATTCGACCCATTAAATCAGGGAAGTGATTCTTTTTCAAGGGAAATCAACAAAAAACATACCAGTGGTGCCACCAACCAGCTTTCCCTTCCCCCGAAATTGGATGAAGGGAACATTTCAGGTTGAAACCTTCATTGCCAGAATTTCTGGTGGTAACAATGAAGCCTTCTCTTATTTTTCAATAGTAAAACATAGTAAAACGCAGGTTTCTGGGTTTCCTGAAAGCTTCCCATCCCAAGATATCCCAAGCCTGTACCGTGGCTATTGACATCCCCAATACCAGGCGCCCCCCATCATGGCTACCTTAGGCGCCGAAGCGGCGGTGCTCGAGCACTGAGCCGACCGGTGCTGGAGCCTACGGTGGGGCAGCATAGTGATGGGATAATGGGGATATGGAGGTTACTTAAAGTGAGGGATCCCCAAATCATCCATTTTCATAGGGTTTCCCTCATAAACCATCCATTTTGGGGTAACCACTATTTTAGGAAACCTCTATATCACTTTCGATATTTGAGACTTGCTGAAACTGCACACGTATTTATTAGCCAGCGTGCTTCTCATCGGGTGTACCAATGACATGGGCTTTCCTGCCTGCAGTACACGCTGCAGGGGAGTTGACATTTTGTGGCTGGTTCATTGTGCCAGATAGTGCCTGGTGGAGAACACCTCAGAGCCAGCTTGCTTATTGATTCTGCTTGGTGCTCGTAAATTTGTGGCCTTGAGGACCAACAGGCTTTGAAAGATGAGTACGGCTCAAGATCATTGACCCCAACCGCAACCCCCGAAAATCCTAGGGTTTTCATACTCAAAGTGACCAGCATTTCATTCAAACCCGTGAAATGCTATTAAATGCTATTAAATGCTATTAAATCCCATGAAATTGCATTAAATCCCATTAAACTCTCATGATTTTTTGCAGGTCATTGGGACCCCACTTGTCACTTGTCGCCAAGGATTGGGGACAGCAGCAGCTACAGGGCACCTTGTTTGGTCGTTTTGCACAGGCGGCTGGGTCACCAAACATATCCCACTGGTCATCTTTTTTCGATCAATAATGGTGAATCATTATTATCAATGATATTCAAGGATCACCATTATTAACCACTATATGTCGACTATTATTAACTGGTCATAGCCAAATAAATGGCAGGTTTCAGGTTTTTGGGGGTTCCAAGACATCAATCTGATGGCCTGATGGCCTGATGGCCTGATGGCCTGACTCGGGCCAGGCGTGCGAGGAAGGTCCCGACTTCGTGCGGGCGCGAAAGGGAGGGCCCAATGTTTTCATTCCGGATGAGTCGGATGGAAACCTGGTGGTTTCTTGGATGGGGCGATGGGAATTTTGATGCTTCAGAAATAGAGGAATCACTAAGTGAAACCCTATGAAACTCTAGCCAAATGAACATTTGGAAAAAGTGAAAGGCACTCGAAAAGAACATGAAAAGTCGGAGGACCGCTGAAAATAGGAAAGAACGCGCATAAAACCATGTTCTGTGGTGGGATCAGTCTCTCCTATCCCCCTGCCTATCTCTGCCTGTCTCTGAGGCTGGAACTCGCACTAGCCGCGAGTTTGGTCACCACGATATGGGCATCCTTAAAGGGAACAAGTGCTCCCGCGGTGAGTGCTCAGAATACAAAACTCATGAAGGCACCGTGGATGGCTCGTTTGAAGGGCAGGCTGTAAGGTAAGGTTGACACAGTTTGGAGATGTTTGGAGTCATGATATCTCGTGATCTCTACTCTATACATGTCCTGTGCACTAGAGCAGTATAAAGTATGTCTTTTCCAGACATCTTGGGGCACAGTTGCAAACTTTGGTGTTTTGATGTGTTTTGTGTGTTTAGCTTCGCTTGGAAGGCCATATTTGTTACCTTTGTATATGTTTTCCTTGCAAGGACTTAGCTGTGCTTGGATGCGGGATCTATTAAGAACTGAGCAGTTCCACACACACACACACATGTTTGGATATATAGCAAGTCCTTTTGAAATGGGAGGAACTAAAATTTGGCATTCCAGAACCAGCCATCAACTGTCAATAAACGCTCTTTCCACACATCTCAAAGGACAATCATCCTGGAGTTTGGGATTTATGGGAACCCTGTCGACTTTCCCAACTCACAATTTTTACGGGTTTCTTTCTTGGCTTGTGTCACTTCTGTTGTCCCAACTCACGACGAAGACGGCAGCGCAGGGGTTTCATCTGGAGCACCTGCACAAGATCATTTCACCTTCCAAAACACCAAAGAGATCACAGATTTGGAGTTTCCGCTCGGAAAGAAGGTGCGGCAAGCGGCAAGCCGCGAGCAGCGAACTGACCATTTAAAACTGGTGGGCTTTGCAGTCATGACATTTTGTCGGCCTGTATAGGTTGAACAACAATTTGCAGTGAAAATTCATGAAATTCCAGGCTGTTGGATTTGCCAAGTCCAGCGTAATTAGATATCTCTTGTCTCTTGACATTTTTGAGATTCCCGGAACCATCGCAGCCAGGTCTTCCCAGAATTTCACTGATGTCAATGCTTGCCATGTCCTGTGTCACCTTCATTTTCATAGGCTCCTAGGGGGAACAGCAACCGTCCCGCATCTGTTTGTGACTTCTGAAATAGTCACAGCTGCTTTTTTTCTGAGCTGGTTGGTGGTTTCATTTGCGGTACACGCATGAGTTAATGGGTTGAGGCTTCACACGGAATGCGCACTCAAAGTGCCCAGATTCCCGCACTGCCATAAACGTGAGCTGCAATCATGATGTGGAAGGCAACCAAACAAAGGTGGTTGGAAGCAACAAAGAGCCTCGGAAATGAACTGGGTGGTTCTCAATCATTAGGGGCCCAACAAATTTCATGAGAAATCAACTGTTCCGAATCATAAACAATCCAATTGTAGGATTGCCAAGTTTGAGAAACACCCAGACAATTTCTATTTCCTTTGTGATCCTATGTATATTTGCCACGTTCTTCCATTGTGTTTCAGTCACTTTTTGGTTGGAGCCAAACTGACCAAGCTGCAGCGCACGTGCTGTTTCCAAGAGTTTTTTTTCAGCTTCCCCGCCTGAGGCGGGTGAGCAACGTGTTGTCTCTGTTGCTTCATTTGAGTTGTTAGGCTGGAGGATAAAAAATCCTGTTGTTGAAAGGACTTTTTTGATGCTCTGAGGAGAGCTGCATTTTTTGGGTGGTGCAACATGGTTTCACCATGTAAAACCGCTTCTTTTCGAAGGACATACCCCTTAAACCAGACCATCGTGTTGCGGTGCCAGCAGTGATGCTTTCACGGTCCTTGGCATCTGCTTGACAGCAGCTTCAATCGGAGATGTGATGTTGGAACAGGATCAAATATATCAAATTGCCAGCCTGAAATTAAACATCTCCATGTGGGCTTGGATGATAGCCTTCTCAGTACATATGACATGATATGTCAGTGTTTTGGTCTCCAATGTTGATATTTGTTTGAGCGAGGTGCATCAAATGCGTTTCTTGATGCAGCTTAGAGCAGAAGCTTTTACCAACGGAATTGCGATTTTAGGGCCCACCCTGAAAACTGCACCATGGAGGGAAGTGCTCAAAGCCGACGGGCCATGACATCCCCTCGCAGCCTGCATTGGGAGAAGAGATACTTGGAAGAGACCTTTGATCTGTGCCCTGATTGCAAGCAGTGTCACGGATGCTGGGTCCTGGTTGTCAGTTGCACATGCATTTTGGCGCTTTCAACACCAGAAACGTCCCGACTTATTTCTTCCCCTTCAAATGGGATGATTTTCCCAAAGATGCAACCAAAATGGGATTAAACATAAAACCACCAGACATGATCGGATCATCCCCGCCAATTGTCCCCCAAATTCCAAGCGCACAAAATTCGATCCAAAATGATCTTAACGACGCAACTACCCAAACATTGAATGATTCATGCAAATTATCTCAAGTATTAACATGAAATGAACCTCAATCATCCACAATCAAAATCAACATGAAATGAACCACGATCATCCCCAGCTCTGATTTTAGCTGCAGCTCTCCACTCATCTCCAGTTTTGAGGCCCTCCGAGAGTGCCTGCAGCTTCGATAGTGAGGCGGTGAAAACTCTCAGCCCTGCTTCGGGGAAGGAGACGTTGAAACACCGAGACATAGTTGGGGGATTCAAGTGAAATCGTTTGGGGCAAAGTGACAGGGACATCAGCAAGAAGATTGACTTCGAAAACGGGAGCTTTTGATCAACAACTGTTTGGGGTCCGATATTTCTGACCTTTGGGATCGCCATCCCGCCTGTTGCAGGAGACACAAGTGCCACCGGGCCAACCAAAGGGGGGCGACGGCGATGGCACAGCCAACTGCCTGGCCTCCACAGCCGCTGCCAGTGACTGCTCCCCAGTGCACATGTCGTCTACCCTGGACACCGATGTCAGGGAGAAGAGTCGCTCAGCTGAAAATTTAAACAAGGTACCTGGGGGTGCAGTTGGGTACCATGGTAAGTTCATGTAAGTTCACCTCCATAAGCTGGGATAGTAGAACCTCTAACTATGGCAAAACATGTCCACTCATAACTGGAACTGCAACGCAAAAGGCTTGAAATATACAACTAACAGGCCTGTTTAGCCTGTTTTGAAAATGGTGGCTTCTCAGTCTTGGGTTCTCCATTCCCAGGTCGGTTTGGTTTACATTTGGATGTAGAAGGGAGAGTCATGGCTTGGGAACCCCCTATTCTTGAATCACAGCTCCAATTCTGTCCTGGCGATCAAGGTCGTTGGGAACAGCCAGCTGATGTGAGACAAGCAGCCCTGAACTTCAGCACGGCGCTCCAAAGTGCACCTGCCAGGCTCGGGGTGGTGGGGAGGGAACTGGTCAGAAGGGTGAAACCACCGATTTTGAATAGATTTCGGTATGGGTCAAGCACGATGATGTGAACCACCGAGTTGGGTCATTTTTGGGAGATGGCATGACCCCCAGTTTTTCAGATTGTCATCCAGCGCTGAGGCAGTTCCCAGCGCTGTGGACTCTACCCCAAGAGAAGCCCGAGGTACGACTGGGATCAGAGATCTGTGGGGTGCTGGTTGGTTGATATCCGTCCCATCACATACTGCAGCGGCGGCACTTCCCTAGGGCCTGAAGAAATTCGGTCGGCAGTTTCAGATATGTTTCGCTTTTTCATCTGTGGCCGGCATCATTGGTGGCCCAATTGAGGAGCAATATTTGGTGCCTGCAAACAACCCGCCGGTATTTGCCAGAAACCATCAAAGATATAGATATAGAGTTTGCGGCCTGATCGTTGTCATGCATGCGGTAACCCACAAATTATGTAATTACCGTTATATATATAATTACCCAACCATATTTCTTGGTTGAGATGCCACAGCAAATTGTCGATTTCGATTTGTCGTCTAGTGATTACTGTTTGCGCACATGGTAAAATCGGGCACTGAGGCCGGCTTCGGTGTGAAGGCAGAGCGTTTGGTCCAGGAACAGGCAGGATTTGTCCGAAAAGTGGAGCAGGAGAGGTGTGGTGCACAGGTCGAAATGAACATTTTCAGTGGACGGGGTAGTTCAGTAGCAATTTTTCTGCTGCTGGGTATGGGTCAAATTCAATCAAACTTCAGAGAATTATTATATAATTGAAATCAAATTTGGATGCGCTCAACACAAAAGTCAATCAACATCTATATATGCATTTGCCGGGTTAAATCTGGGTATGCCATTGCAGGAGTTAAAGCGGTTTGGGCAGACGCTGGACCAACACAGCTGCTTCCAGCAGGACTCGCCCGGGAGGGACCACGGAAAATCTGGGATTGGATATACCAAAAGCTTGAAGGCCGTAGGGGGTACCATAAAACCCTCCAAGAATAGCCAGCATGAGAAAGTGCAACATCCCAAGATCAGCCAGTTGATTTTCGTTTGGCTTTGGTCCAGGCCTTAAAAAAGCAACTTGAGGATCAAGGACGCGTGCGGGGCTCAAGAGACCTCACCTTGGGGTGTTGATGTACCAGCAGGGATCACTCACATATTTATTGGGGGATTCTCCCTATATTATGATATCAATCATTAGAGACTACAAATACACCAATAATACATAACAATACTATCCAATATACTGTTTAATTATCAGAATCCATGATGGGAAATCCTCTCCTTTTTTTGGGGACAGTTCAACCCAGGTGTGGCTGAAAGAAGCTCAGAATTTGTCTCACGACTTGCAAGAGCTTCGTGGGCAGCTGGCACAAACCATGGAGGCATGACTCTGGAAGATCAAGCTGTGGGGCGGATCCTCAATAGAGGTTTATTATTGGGTATACCATGGTATACCTCTATGACTGGGATGGTTTATGGCATTGGGTATAACGGTATAACACTTTTTTTCAATCAACCATCCCGATTTTGCCAGAAATGTGTCAGATTGAAACCATCCAATATTGGTTTTGTGCTGGTTTACCACATTACCCTCTAAAAATGGATGGTTTACCATGACCAGTGTCCAACATTGATGGCTTTGCGGGATAATTTTGTCGCCCAAAGCTATGACATGGTGTTGTTGATTGCAGCACCACTGGAAGTGCAAGGTGAAGTCCCATTAAAGAAGGAATTTATTGGAAGCCCCCCTCAGTTTTTCAATGCAAAAGGAAATGAAGGAAGAAACCAGGGTTTCTGGTCCATTTTCAGCCTACATAAACCTGACCAATGATGAAGTCGAGCAAAAGCCGAGCTTGTGCTCCACAGTTGCAGGCGGCCTTGTGGTCAGGGAAGGAGGTGACTGCCGTGCGCAAGGACCCTGAATATTGAATCAATAGCAATGGAACCATCGACCATCGGAAAGCCGGGATGAACATCATTTTTGCAACTGTAGCAGCTATTTTAATGTGAACAGCAGGGTACCATGCTTTTGATCACCCAGGAATAGGAGCTGAGCTGATGATATTTCATAATGACTCTTTTGATGGCTTGTGATGATCTGTCGCAGACATTCGCAGACCATAGGCTCAGGCTCAGATTTCGCACTGCATCAAAATTTGCTGCCCAGTTCCAGATGGCCTTGTTTGGGGGCCCGAAGCCCAAAAGGGACTCTGTCATTGGAAACATGGAGACGCAGATCAACAGTGTCTGGGACGTGTCACCGAAACTCCTTTTTTTCTCCGACATGGGATGGTCCAAGCTCAACTCTACTTAGACCTCCTTCCTTACGAGTTTAAGTTTGATTTTTCTTGGAAACTCTTTCTGTATATCGAGATAAGAAGAGGTTACTGAACCGTTCTTGACGGGTTTACGCGGCCCCACTTGAGGTGTGTGCCAGAGACACAATCCCAACTACAAGGCTCTCTTCGTGTCATGGAACGACAATCAACGGCAACAGGGCAGCTGCTGGGGCAGCAACATCACTGATGCGCGACTCAAAGGCAAAGATGGAGAGGATTTTCTCGCAACTTGATCAGTTTCCAGATGGGTCGGTGGACCCCCAAACCCCAATGGCCCAATGGCCCAATGGGACTGGCTCAGGAAATTGGGAAATCCGTCCAGGACTCCTGTAGGTTCGTGCGTGAATTTTTTTTTGCCCAAGCCCTGGAAACCTGGAAACCATCCATTATTGTCCAAGGACAATTTTCAATACCTTAGGGAGAATTGAAGAAACTGTATCACCGCGACATAATTAGCTGGTGAAACATCCACAGTGCAACGATTGTCCCTGACATATGTGAGGAATTACAATATTATTGAATAATAATTACAACTGTGTCTACAAGAATAAATAGCTGGGAGTAGCTGGGAGCAGCTGCGAGTTGGGGAATTTATGGGTTTGTAACACCCAACTTACAAGTAGAAAGGTCGGCTCGGTTTCTCAGGTCGTTAGGTCCCAGAACTTCAATGAGCGCATTGGACGCGTCAGGGCTGCGGATGTGGCCCTGTTGGTGGGTGAGGGCACATCTTTGGAGCCGATTACCTTGGAAAGCTGGCTGATGTTGGTGGTCAACTGATCAACGGTTTGCAGATAGTCGTACTATGGAAGAACGGTAGAAATTACAACTTGCAAACTAGAATTGAGGGGGCGTGTTTGTGGGAGTGCTCTTGGCGTTTCGTTGTTACTTTCCATCTGCCTACTTGGGGTGATGACCTAAGACTGAGCATTTTTTTGGGCGGCGTGGTGGCTCAAAGTCCAACAAGGAACAGTATTTAACCGACTTCTGGAAACATGGCAGCTATGCCGGTTCCATCCCTGCCAATACCTCTTTGTTGTCTGTCCGGGACAAGAGCGTGGGCATGCGCTTTCAGGCAGTTTTTCTGCCTGTTGACAAAGGGCAGTTGTTTGGGAAAGGAGTGAAGGAGTTCTACCCGGATACCTACAACTACCAGACCAGGAGACGACTGGTGGTTTCAAGTACAATGGAGGGGCCCTGGCCACTGAATAAACACATTGGAGCCCATGAATAAGCAAATACATACATACGTACGTACGTACGTACGTACATACATGCATACATACATGCATCAGTACATCACATCACATCGCATAGCATCGCATCACATCACATTACATACACAAATTGATCAAAAGAGATATTATATAATTATATACATAATTTATGGATTAGTGATATTTAGTGCTGTTGCTTCTTGAGGCACATGATATACAGTAGCTGTTACCTAGGTCATATGACTAACAGTGAACTTTGGGAAGTAAAACAACAAAGCACGGGGCGATCTTCAACCAATTCTGAGGTTCGTAGTTTCTTATTACTAGTTCTGATTTTTGTGGTAAAATTCAATCACAACACCCAAAGATATTGTTTCGTCATAGCTATAGTAACTATAATGAGAATTCATCACCTATTTCCATCGAGATTTCCATGGTTTGATCCCATGGTTTCCCATGTGAGGAGCTGGGATGATCCCAAAAATCTCATCCTGTTGTGCACCTCCCAGGGCACTTTCGTACAGCAGGATGGCCCTGGGAGTGTGCCGCAGTTCCTGCATCAGCGCGACGCCGGAAACCACTAGTGGCGGAAGAAGTACTTGGAGGCTGCGAAATGATGCGAAAGTACCACGGGGTGTCTACGCTGATGTAAAGGAACTGGAAATCATTTACGTATGGACTGAATGGATGCTGGATCAACATCAATGACTACAGTATATATTTACCAACCATTTTGATGTGGACAAAAGGTGAACATATTTTGATCTGTCGCTAAATTGTGACTGGCTTTTGGCGAGGTGTGGCCATGGCCATGTGTGACCGTCATTTTTTGCAGTTTTGGCACACTTGAGTTCTTTAAAACAAAGACAGGGATGGGCCTCCTTTGTTTGAATCGATTGCTCTTGGACTGAGACCTTTTCTCCCCTGTCATGTGGGCAGGCAATGATGACCCACCATGGCGTGAGCATGGGTCAGACTGAGACCGAAGCAGAGCGGGAAGCTGCATTGAAGCAGGGCAAGGTGGGGTTCTCTATGGTGGTTTGTCAAACTTTTCAAAAATTGCTACGAGCTCTCAAACATAGTCTGTGAATGTGGGATATCCACAATTGTTTGCACTTTAGCTATTAACTGAGCATTTTGTTTCTCTCCTATGTTCGAAGTTAATATTTTTTTTTGCCGATGTGGGGGACAGATAGCCAACCGACCCCAATTGAGGCCGTGTCGACCGTGATTGGTACCCGTGCCATGGGCACTGGCTTCAATCGCCTCATGACCATCCAGGTCCCTATGAAGCAGCACACTGTGAGGCCCATGACAACAAGCCCCTTTATTGGGCTTACAATGGGTGGTATGGATGCCAATGGTACCACAGGTAGTGGCTTCGGACCTCCTGCTGGCGTTGGTTTCCCAAAAGCTGTTCCTATGTGCGCCTTTGGCGCCGCCGCGCCGCAAGCCCAAGCGATGCCGATGGGGGCATCTGGATTTGCTGCACCAGGAGGGGTCAACGCGTCATCTGCGCACATTGAAAGCGAGTCATCTGCGCACATTGCAAACGAGTCATCCGCGCACAGAGAAACCGCGTCATCCGCGCACAAAGAGCGGTCATCCGCGCACATTGATG
>Ga0126342_10021564_pt1 | contig 10722 bp, 11 predicted proteins | sample Cyp1metagenome_FD_92528 | JGI IMG/M metagenome (GOLD analysis project Ga0126342, IMG submission 92528) | Coral microbial communities from Lord Howe Island, Old Settlement Bay, Australia - Cyphastrea 1 metagenome | ecosystem: Host-associated > Invertebrates > Cnidaria > Coral ... | reverse complement strand
TCAATACAATTATGATGATTATATTATATAATTTTTACGGATGAGACGGATGAGATGGGTTGATATGATGAGCTTGTTATGGTTTATGTTATTGGTTTTATTAATAGTAGGTTGTTAGGATTTGTTATTGTTGTTTTGTTGTTATGTTTTTGTTTGTATTTTGTTTGTAGTAGCCCATCAGTGTTGATTTCCAGCAGGTCGAAGGGAAGCGATGCACAGGCAGGGTGGATGTGAACTAATTATGATTGTTGCCCCTCAATGAATAGTAACCGTTTATTTCATTCGGAGTTGACATGGAAAACCCAAAGCGACCGCAGGTTGTTCAGCTGGGGAAGGCTGTACCAGTGGACCATGCACTTCTGGCATCAACGGTGCAGTGGTTGACATGTAGTTATGAGTACTGCAAGTGCAAAAGTGCAACCCAATGGAGAAAAAAGAACGACCGTTCAACTTGTTCAACTGGGATTGAATGACCGTAGCATGCAGGGTACCAAATGACCATAGATGACCATAGATGACCATAGAAGACCCTGTTGTGGTACCAGATCTTGCCCATGAATTCGTCCTGCCCCAAAGAAACGACCAATGGGGGATGTGGAATACGCAACATGTTTGGGATGGGTGTTTTAACCACCAGCAAGACGACATCATTTTAACATCTTTTAACATATTTTAACTGGTTGAAAGTTTCACCTCACGAGTCACCCGAATGGGGAATCCACAATGAACAATCCTGTATCAACCATTGGGATCCCATCTCAAAAGATCGGGTTCACTATCTTTCACTATCCCTCATGGTAATCAGTTATCTGAGAAGATAGGTGACCAAGTCAAAAATCCTGGTGTAACCCTGATGACCTTTTTATCTCAGATCGGACATATTCGGAAATAATCAACCATCTGAATGATGTATTTTTCGCTCTCCCGCACTGCGAGGTCACTGTAATGATGGTGGGTCGGTGAATACAAAACTATCGAGAATGATCCGCAATCTCATTCTAATTACCCTCTGGTAAACTAACATAGCTATGAAAATTCACCATCTTTAATAAGTAAATCAACTATAAATGGGCCATTTTCAATAGCTATGTTAAATTACCAGAGGGTATCATAATCCTCAATAATCAACCAGAGATTGGTAGGGGATCCCAACCAGGCGAGCACCTGAGCGAGAGACGCGGGAGACGCGGGATCGCAGGTCGCCGGCGAGTCGCCTTCCGGGAAAGTCCGGCGAGTTTTTTTCGTGGGAGTTCAGCATTAACCAATAGGGAAGTGATATGGGAGTGTCCATAGTCATGGGGATACCCCAAACTCGCTGGATGGTTTATTTCATTTTATTTCCATGGGAAAATCCTTTATGATGTTTATTTCGGAAAATCCTATCGACAAAAATGATTTAAATGGAGGATGACTGGGGAAACCCCCATGGATTGGAAACCTCCATTATTTGGCTCGATGATTTGACCAACGAGACCTCCATGGCTGATTTCCCGGCCACATGACCGGAGGGTAAACTGAATCTGGAGGGTTCATGTTGTTTCACAGATTTGTTGTATTTTCCACCTTATCCACCTTATAGACTTCTCACTATTTGGGATGATGATCCACATTAGCGAGATTTTTGGGGATGGGTTGAGACATCCAACCAGTCATAGATTTCCAATTGTGGGTCTGTTTCGCGACAATGACCTCGCCATAGCCTGAAGTGTTTGGGAGTGATCACGAATTACCAGGAGGCACAAAGGTTTTTGAAGGATCATTAGTCACAGACCCCCAGATGTTCACAGCAGGTTTTCGGGTAAAAAGGTATGCAACATCCAGACTCACTCTATACGCAGTGTAGGATCGCAAAATATCGCAGAAACCAAAGATCCGCATGGCAAATTCGCTCTTCGTAGTAAGATACAGTATGGGTAAGCAACCCATCAAACATTCGCCACCGTGTGACACTGGTAATGTAACCTGGGAATGGCAAATCTCACATGTTGCGCATTTAGATAGATGATGTACTTCTTTGTTTTTTTTGATTGTGTATGATTTTGTCAACTTGCATTTCGTTTTCATCGTCAAGTGTCAGATTACAAGAGGGTACAACACCTTTGTTTGTTGAATATTCCGTATGTCCTGGTTGAAGTTTTGCTAATTAGTTAAGATCACCATGTTTCCTGGTTTCAATTCCACATTGTGTTGGCTAAGCTAACATCACGATTCTTCTTGGTTTCAAAGCACCGACACTTGTTCTGGTTCCAAATCCTCATTCAATATGTTGGTAGCATCATTTTTCCCTGACTCAATCCGCATTTCCCCAAAAAAATGATAGACAAGGTATCCATTCCGATCATAAAATAGTAATATTTTGGTGATAAAAGTATCCCCAACTTTGGATGGGTAGTTCAATCCTAGGGTTTTTCGCGAAGCAGAGAACATGACATACGACAACCATAATCAGCAAACGATTACAAAATTGTGTAATAATTACCATGGTGATATAAGAAACACTAAGTTGGTATATGGGGCCCCTATTTCTATGGTTCTATAAGGAGGTGAAACCTAGAATGGGGATACCCCTAAAAAAAAATCCTTTAAAATCGTAGGATGTTTCATTTATAATATAAACATGTATAAACATGTATAAACCATCCATTTTGGGGATCCTCCATGGACATCCCCATGTCACTTACTGGACCCTTTGGGCAGGAGAGGTGCCGAGCGAGAACGGGAACAACGGGAGCCACGGGAGCATCGCTCTCGGTCCCGTCAAAGGAGACATCAGAGGCCTTTCGGAAGCGGAGAGTGAAGCAACGTTGGCAACAAAAAACACAGTGATATGGCTATGGGAATATCACCCAACATCACCCAACATATTTCCAGGAAAACTCATCCGGAATCTATAACTGGAAAGTTTCATGAGAATCCATTCGTAATTGGTATCATACTTTTTCCAACCATCAAATGGCTATGGATCAATACCTATACATACCATTTTTAGGGGGATGAACATCCATAAATCCCAGCTATTTTGATGTGAACAGAAGGGGTACAAGGTTTTGACACACTGCCATATTATGGGATTTTCTGGGAATCCTATTGGATGTTGTGAAAAAAAATGTGACTTTCTATATGGAATTTTGATGGATTTTTTGTATTTCTTCTGGGATCAATTTCGGTGGTTTAAGCCACCAACGATGGGAATTTCATCGTGGTTTTTATATATGGTGGGGACCATGATCCCACCTGGGTATATCTGGTATATCGAACCAGAAAGCCTCCGGAGTTGATGTAAAAGCTTTACCTCAAATGGGGGTTGAAAACTCCCAACTTGGAGGGTTGTTAAGTTGTTATTTGGTTTAGTATATAAAATTGTACCTTCCCGCAACCTAACCTCGCAACGGGAAACGCTCACTTTTTATAGGAACGTCATTTAATTTACAAAGGGGTGGTTTTCCAAGACCGTTTTTGACTACTGGAGAGTAAACAACATCGAAGAATTCAACTTGCCCAAATGACCCTTGCCTGGAATCTTTTGAGGTTTCAGTCCATAAAAAGGATGAACCATCCAGAATCCGAAATAATGTGCTTGGGCTTTCAACTGTACAAATCTTCGTCTTGTTCATACCTTTCCCTTTTTCATTTTTCTGTCTTGAGTGCTCAGTTGAAGTGCAAGATCCACTTAAATGTCTCCAAAATCTGAGGGACAGAACCTATGCTACTTCATTCAGTGGGATGAACACCCAGTAGCTGCCAGTAGCTGCCAGTAGCTGCCAGTAGCTGGATGTGAAAGTCCGGGTACGCCGGGAGAAGCCAGCAATCCCATGTGATTTCCCCACTTAATCCACTCATCCCCCCACTTACAGCAAGCGCCAACAATGCTAATTACTAGCATCTATATCCATCATATCAATTTCCATGTTGTGACTTGACTGCCCATCAACGCCAAATACATCATTGGCATGCATTCGCCATGCGTTGATAAATTCCTTGAAAAACATCTTGTATGTTCATTTAGATGGATAAACTATAACGACCTCACTGTGGGAAATCATTGTTTTATCATCCTGAACCTGGATTTTATGTCCCATATTCTAGCGATGTTTTTTCTTGAAATCGTCATATTCTATCATCTCCAGGATGATTATATATGATTATATATGACTGATTATAAATTTATGTGCCTTACTAGTATTTATTTGATATACAACAGAATACAACAACTAGTTGATCCGTCCCTTCACCGTGCCAGGGAACGCAGTCGCGAGAGACGGCGGGCTGAGGTGGACCCGGATGGGGACCGGCTTTCCCTGTTGCCATGGGCCGCAGGGGTACAAGGTGGTGATTCACTTGGCCAAGTTGGTTTAGAAATTTCAACAACTAAGGTTTATGATAGATATGATATACATAATATATATAATATAAAATATAAATAGCATATATAATATACACATTTATAGTTAATGGGGGCTATAAACCAACAAACATAACTGGGGCACCACCTTACCTTTATCAAACCTGGTCCGAGCTTTCACATATTTCGTGTAGTTTGGATCCTGATTTGGGATGATGGATCCAAAGAGAGTTTGGGGATAGGGAACTCAAGTTCATTGAGCTTGACCAGGACCAGATAGACATTTGCATGAAAAAAACAACATGTTTTAAGGATTTTGAAGGATTCCATCACTTCACCGGATCCAACACACATCCCTAGCGCCCTATGGTTACCATGGTTGCGTTACAAAACTCGACGGTTTTGGTTGTGAGATTTCCATGAATCTTGCTTCAAGCATGGTCAAGACATGCTTGAACACCATTTTCATAGATTTGTCTGGCCCAAATCCCGCTTCATGATTGCTTGATACTTTCTGCGGCATATCTCGAATCCCAACTCTTGATCAGGGAGAAGGCATCACCAGATCAAATCTCTAAAAATCATCACAGTCACATGGGTGTCAATACCTATTACATTTTTAGTGGGTTATTCACATCCATAAATCCCAGCTATGACTTGGGGTTCACCAGGGGTACCAGGGTTTTGACCCATCTCATCCCTGGGGAGGCCCGCGATCGCGGTGACCGCGGCGAGCGCCGCAAGGACCGCAAGGACCGCGAGGGCCGCAACGCCGAGCGCCGCAACGCCGAGGCCTCGCCGCGGCGCCAGGAGCGGCAGACCTCGGAGAGGCCTCGGAGGAGGCCGGGGATGGGCTGGGGATGGGCTTGGGATGCCCCCAAGCTTGGGCAATTTTTTCATCAAAAACCCATGGGGACATTAGTGATGGGATATTCAGTGTTCACATGTGTTCACGATATTATATATATATTATATATATACAGTGTTCACATGTGTTCACGAAAAAGTTGATGTATTGATTGTAAATGCAGGAGTTGACTGTACGGAGTTTACCAGAAACGGAGATACAATGTTCTTTTTTCATGTTATATATATAATTATACAGTGGGGAGGATATGATGGTAAAGTATTGGATGTTTATTGTGTCTATTACAAGCACTGTGAGGTCACCTTATTGACTAACAGCCCTGGCTCAGGGATGAACGTGCTGCCGCGGGGGTGGGAAGGCCCAGGGATGTTGGACTGGGAAATACAATGCTTTTTACCAATTGGAATGGGAATGTCATTGGGATTTCGTAGGCTATTTTACCAACAATATGAGTTTGGGCGTGTAAAAATGGGATATACTCAAAAGAGGGTGATTTTAAATGATTTTAATCGAACATATTATGATTACATATACATGAGGCGTTGGGTACCGGGTACCTGAATTTTGGAGACACCCAACGGGATTTTGGGAGAGAACATGACTTGGGTTTTGGAGATTTTGGATGATCGGCTGGTTGGAGAAAAACCAAGTGGCCGACTCATTTGAGCCAAGTTTCCGATTCTTTACCCTCTGGAAGTTTGACATAGCTACGGTATATGAAATTTGGCAGAGATGATATCTCACCAGGTTCCTTTCGTGCCTGTACGGCTACCGTAACCTGCAGCCTGCAACATGAGAAAACACCCTGATTCCAATGTTGTTGTAATCTCATATCATTAAACGTCGTGTATGATTTTGTTGGCTTTAGACAACAGATGTGGTTCTTGAAACATATGCATATATATATATATACAATTATGCAATATTATACACATGTGTACACATACGATCTCTTGACTCTTGTATGAACTGATCATCTGGAGTCAGTCTCAGTGATTGCTGGCTACCTGTATATACTGTCACCCAGATATTGCACAAAATAGCTAGTGTCTGTATAGAGACATAGAGACATAGATAGAGACATAGATAGCTGCCTCCATGAACAGCGTGAATACATACACAAACACATACATAGCTCACAGCAGAGTGCAGCGCGTCAAACACACGGGGCTCCGTTGTTTTTCACACCACGGTACCAGAATTTTGATCTCCGCATCTGGATGGATTTCAAGGCTGCACTTCGAGTTTTAGTTCGTTTTCTATGATTTGATAGGCAGACGTCTTTAAACATCATGGTATACATAATTATATATATATATATTATATTATATATATTCAACTACAGGATAGTGGACCAACTACTCAACCAATCCCAAATTTGATCTTATTTTTTAGTTATTACCAGTAAACATCAGTTTATTGCATCATAAACATCAGTTATTACCCAGCTCACGTCGCCACTGAAATCTAGTCGACGCACGCTGAGGAACGCACAGAGAAACTCTTGGAGAAGATCCAAGGACACCGACCCCCAAAAGTGAGGATTGGGGAGTTGACGACATATGGTTGCATTGAATAATAAAAGATGTATCACCCTTCCAAAACACTGTAAATACCATTAAAAAATACAATATATATATATATATACATATGTCATGATTACATATGTTTTATATTTACTTTTAGTTAGATCATGTATATATATATATACATAGATCGAGAGAGAGAGAGAGAGATAAATCATGACTTTGATTTTCCTAGATCAAGAATGGTGACCTTGGTGGCTTTCCATTGCGACACCCTGGAACGAATCAACGAAATCACGACCACCAAAGAGTCTGATGTCATCGAACATGAAACGGGTTTCACATGGTTTCAGCTATCATTTAGATACAATTTAGAGTGATTTAGATGTGGTTGGTGGTTTGGAACATTTTTTATCTTTCCATTCAGTTGGGAATTTCATCATCGCTGACTTTCACTCCATCATTTTTCAGAGGGGTTGGTATACTCAACCACCAACCAGTTTTATAGGATTTAGTAACTAAATTTAGTACAATCCCAGAAACCCCGAACCAATACATTTGGGTGATCTTGGTTTATTACAATCAGAAATGGCAAATATTTCCCCAACAAATCCCAGAAACCCCTGGTGATTTGCTCCAGGATCCCGGGAGAAGCGAGAATCCAAGGTGCGGAAACGCGGAAACACGGACGGGGCTTTTTTGGTCCAGGTCCAAGCGCGACCGTTGGTTGACCCCATCGAAGTATAGTTACTTAAATACTTAATGTCAGTTAATGTTAGTTAATGTTAGTTATCTATAATTATACTATAGTTATATCATAGTCATATCCCCTATAAACAGGAAGACGCTGCGGGTAAGCCGCTAAGCACAACGAGTAGCGGTAATGTTGACAGTTCAGTGGCAACGGAAGAGGTCCAGCCGGGCGACCAACCTATTGGGATCCCGTTGACAATATCCAACTTCAACCTCTCAATCGAAGTTGACGAATTTGGAGCCGTGCTCTCAAAACTGTGTACAACCTGGTGAAGGGCAGAAGCAGCCGTTGGGACGGCTGAAATTTCGGCTCACTGCGACCGAACCCTGGAATAATGGATTATTTGGGTAACTATCCCAATGTAGCCAGGTAGCCGAACTTTTGAGGCTAAGGAATTAGTATAATTTGGGCAGAAACTATGCTGTTTTGTTTGTTAGAATTGATGGGACTAATGAGGCAAACCCAATGCCATAACTAATTTTTGGAAGGTCAGTCAGATCTCCATTTTGTTGAATTTTTGGATGTGAATAATGATGAATAATGAGGTAAAGCCAAAGCCATTTGCACCATCCCCAATTGGGGTTAATTAAAAGTATGTTTTTGGGTTTAACATGGTTTAGCACAGTATTTTTTTTCCTGAACATTTGACCAATTTTAACCATGTCTTGTCAACATACCCAGTTCTTGGTATCTTGCCACCCCCAGTGGGTGACGAGTTGTTGTATTCCAGGAAGAAGACCTTTTTGTGCTGCTTGGAAACTTGAGGACACACCCATGTAAACATAATCATTATACATATATATCATACTGTGTGTATGTGTATATCTGTATATATATATATATATATATTGTAGACATAGAGTAACCCCAAAACGGGATAGAACATGATAGAATCGTCAAATCCGAATACTTTTTCTGTGGTTGCTATACCGTCCGGTAGTCAAACGTGGCAAGTCACTGGTGAATCTCCTGATTCCAGCTCGGTGAATGTTTGGAATTTGTGTCACAGGATACTGCAATATTTCCAGAGCATTGGTTTCATATCACCCTTCCCAAAAACGCTCCAGAAGCCAACATTGCTTGCCACTGCTTGTATCTTGTCACTCTTATGGCATCATAAAATTCTGAACCAATGGTAACTTCCTAGGCCACGACTACTGCACTACAGTACTACTAAAATCTTATGGGTTTACAATTTTGTATCCGCTAGTTATCATTGTCAACTGGCTTGTCCTCAGCAATTTTGGCCCAGTTGGATCTCCCAGTCACAGGCGACCAAGCAAGAGCCGAACGATGTCAACAAGGTCTACCAAGCAGCGCCCGTGGATTTCATCACATTTCACCAAGGGTTACACAAGCGGTGAACGGATGATTTTTGTGGCCAGGTTGGAAGAACGATCTGTACAGAAAAGTAAGATCCAGTCATATCCAATCCTAAGATATCCTAAGATAATGTGGGTTTGCTTTTTTTTGGGTGTTACTATCTATCCCTATGGATCCAAATACTACCTGAGAAGGCACTTAACTAAATCACACCCCCAGTCACCTCAGCCTTGGATGGGAGGTTGAATCCGTCAGTTTTTTGCTATACATGGAAGATAACCACAACCAGCAAAAGGTGACATTTTTTTTTGTGGGCTATCAAAGTATATACATATATATATATACATACATATACATATATATATATAATTATACATATACATAAATATATGTGTATATATATATATATGGCCATGATATCCCATGAAATGCTCCATAAGTTGGGATTTAACATGATATACCCCATTACTATGGCCTTTTTCCACAAACCCAAAACGCCATGATATCCCATGAAATCCCCATGGCCAGGCACCACCCTTTGTGGCCACCAGGGCCAAAGCGGCTCCCAGGCTGGTGATGGAACCTGGGTTTTGTTGGGGAAATTTTTCCACGGAAATTTATGACCCATAGGATCCATGTATGGTATATATGGTAACATTTACCATCAATATACCCCAAATGTCAGCATATATACCATACATGGATCCTATGGGTGATGAATCTACCTGGGGATTGAACTGATTGAACATTGTGACCTAATTTGATCCAAATTGTGTTTTTTCTTTGCCAATCAAAAACGGATTTTGAAACCACAACCTAACAGTTTTTATTGTTGATCCGTGTAAACATTTGATGGCATCCGAGCTCAGGATTTTGCTTACACCAAAAAACGAAGAACCAAGTGATTTTGATGTATTGAAAGGAACAAACTTGGTGATTTTTGCACCCACAGAACATTGGATTTCTGATTTTATAAACCAATTGTTTTTTGACAAACAGTGGATGATTTGAACATTAAACTAGGGTAACTAGTCCAATATAAATGTGGGATTTCGTAGCTCCTGCCCAGGGCCATTGCCATCCCGTTCACCAACCACGACTGGGGGTCATGGTAAACATAATCCCAAATAGAGGTATACAATGGTGTATGTAAGCATATATAGACATACGCAATTTGATAAACCTCAAACTTGGAGATGGTTTTAGAATCTCAACGCATTCGTAGTTGCCCAAGATTTTTGGGGCCGAGATGAACAAAAAATTCATCACCTTCCAAAATTGGGTACAGCCCCCTCAAAAAACACCACCCATGCGAAAATCTTGTGAGTGGCAGGCTGTGGGAGTGCGCTGTTTCATAAGTTTTGATCATCACACACATATTGAAAGATGATTGAATGCATTGAAGAAAAAGGGATGGGGGTGTTGTGAGCACCATTAATTTTGCATTTTTGACATTTCATTTCTGCAAAAGATACCAAACCCTGTTCTTTCCAAAACCAAACATTGTTGCTTCTGTAACAAAAGCGACCACAGTGCATTCTCAACAGCTCTCCCAATGTCCTACATAGATACATAGTTTTAGCCAAAACAAACATGAACACTAAATAAAAACAACAAAAAAACAAGTGCAAATGCCTTTCCAAAGAGTGCAGCATTGCTTCAAAAATGTATAGACTCTACATCTCTACAGGAGTTTCGCTCAACATATGCAATAGTCCTTTTGGACATGTGCATATTAAACAGGCACCAATTTATGCAATATGTTCTCTATAAAAAAATGAAGGAACATAAACATGCAAACATCACTTGTAAAATGACTTTGCATAAAGAACACCATTCCTCCATGTATGCAACAACCTTTTGCAAACATTGTTGCATTCTTTAAAAGATGTGTAGCATTACTTCCCAT
>Ga0126342_10021563_pt1 | contig 10722 bp, 8 predicted proteins | sample Cyp1metagenome_FD_92528 | JGI IMG/M metagenome (GOLD analysis project Ga0126342, IMG submission 92528) | Coral microbial communities from Lord Howe Island, Old Settlement Bay, Australia - Cyphastrea 1 metagenome | ecosystem: Host-associated > Invertebrates > Cnidaria > Coral ... | reverse complement strand
GAGTCTTGAGCCACAATTCGTGGCATGGTTGAAGTCATGACCAAACGTCAAGCTTTGAAGACTCTGCGGTTGAATCTGTCATCAAACGTCAAGCTTTGCAGAAACTGGCAAGAGGCAAAACACAATCAAGGCTCCGGATGTTTTTTTGACACAATTCCATTTAGCTCGTGGGCGTGTTCTACAAACATTTTGTCTTGTAGGGCATAGGGAATCTTGCTGCTACCCTTTCGGGATTGTGAAACTTATTGTTTGCTCTGCCAAGTGTCTAACCGCTGTTTGTAGCGTCTAACAGCTGTTTGTAGCTTTGGCGCGTTAGCACAAGAGCTGCAAGGTGGTGACTGCGCCTAATCGTTGCTTTTACATGTTTTCCTTTTTTTGTGCAATTGTGGTTTCTTAAGGCGCAAGATGCGTGATCTCTGCCAGGGCGGTTCAAAGTCCAGCAAAGGTGGCATGACCATTACCACCGGGACAGTCATCCCGACACCGCAAGAGGCAAACTCATCGGTCATTAGTAGCGGTTGGGATTGAGCAGTTAGTGGCAAGTTCATGCGTTTGCAAAGTTGACAACCAAGAATCTGTTTTAGCTTTATTTATATATGAAATATGTTGGCATATTTTCGCACATGTTTCTATTATTTACCTAGATGAGCGACTTCCGTGGCCCCTTTATGCTTCATTTCATGCCAAGAGCGGCACTGCAAGGCACGCTGCCGTCGGACACTGATGAACAAGAATGCGGCGACCTACGATGGTACATCATTGTTGAATGGCGTCCACGTCTCAGGAATTTGGATGAAATTTACTTGATATCATTTATATTTATTTCCTATATTTATGGGTACACTTGGTGGGCGATTTGGAGTATTTTCTGACTTTCTATCCTTCGCTCAGGCCGAATGGCTTACCAAGCAGTTCAAAGTGATGAACTGGAATGCCATTCCCTTAAGAATCTTTGAGGATTTCAAGCACTACAAGTGGTCATTGCTGAGATTTTCTTGTCGGTGTCAGAGGTGCATTGCACTCAGGTTCTGGCGGACCTCTACGCAAATGAATCAGCAAGAGCCACAATTGTCATTGCTGGCTTTCAAACTCCCTTTTTTGCAATGCCATGCTTGAAGATGCATTTTCTTTGGAGGTGTATCCTTACTGTGAAAAGTGGGCTCTCAATTGGACATGGAGGAAACATTTGATCATGAAGGACAGTTCAGCTTTGCAAGTTGTCCCGGTTCTCAGCTGGTCATTCACAATCTGCGATGGTCGGGTTGGGTTGCAGGAGCTGAAGTCAATGGCTGTTGATATCATCACCCTTCAAGAGGCGCAGGGCTGGGGAAGCCGCCGAGCTTGCAGATGTCACGGCTTCACAGCACTAAAGTGCAATCGCAGCCAGTCCGAAGGTTCAGAAAGATGCATTCGACGAATGGTTCAGGCCAAGAAATCTGACTTGGCGGCGGAAGATCAGGAACTTTCTAAAAACTGATTTCGTGTGTGTTTCTGAACATTTCTGAGCACAATTTTTGCTCATGTAGTGCAGGCCCCAGCTGCATGAGGCAGGCTATGAAGGTGTCTTTCAGCAGAAGAAGCGGGACCGCAGAGCGAAGAGCTTCTCTTTGCGGGCTTTGACAAATTTTGACAAACGTGCCGGACATTTTGAATCACTTTGGCAGATTTAAGCCTTGCGCAGATTGCGCAGGATCCAATCTTCCACCGTGGTAAGTACACAGCAGAAGGCTCCTTGTATTTGCTTTCAGCTGACATAAGCCCTGGGAAGAACTTCTCTTAGCAACAGTGACAAAAGCCTGAAGCGCAGTGAACTCTGTTAGACTAAGTGTTAGACCTTGTGGTGGTCTAAGGCTGTGCTACTTTCTACAAGACTACCCGATTCCGTCGCGTTGAGAAGCAGGTGCTGCCACCCTTTCACAGCCGAAGCGGTCTTGAAGGAGTTGCATTTGTAGCTTCAGTCGCTTCAGTTTCAGTCCTGGTTACTTTATGTTACTTTGGTGCAGGTGATCGACTACGACAAAGAGACTTCTACCGAGATTCGAGGTGCCGGCTTGGAGTTCGAGAACGATCGATGTCAGCTTCTAAGGCCCAGTGGGTCCAGGCTGTCGACTCTCAAACTACACAGCTGGTCCGTGCGGGTCAATTGGTCAATCACTGAGGTCTTCAGCGGCTGTCCAAAGGACGGGACTGATTAAATGCTTCGCAGAATGCTTTGTTGATGCCAAAGAGAACGATATACTAAAACATACTAAAACACTTATACTGGAGGCATGAATGGACTGTAGACATGATACGTGTGATGTACAGTCATTTTGTATCTTCTGTGACACTTGTGCTCCATATATCCACCCTCCAAGACATACACAATTGCTCCGTTCCTCAGGCAACATTGCTCTTGTTGTCGTCTTGGAAGACTTGCAAATCAAGGCTTCTCCAAATAGTGGTCAGGCAAGGACTGAGGACCTGAGCACCTGAGGATGAAAGTTCATGAAAGTTCTGGTGTTTTTAGAACTTCGCTGTAGCAGTGGGGATTCCAGCAGGCTGGCGAAAACGGCGGTCACTGCCTGGTCGTGGTGCCGCCCACAGATGACACTGGAGGAGTTTCCAGCAGACCCACATGCCAAAACAAAGTTGTTTCAGATGTTTCAGTCAAAATCACCAAGAATTACCAAGGTCAATACCCACATTCTTTGCGACCCAAGCTCTTCTGATGTGAAGCTGTGGCAGGCTTTGCATCAAACCCCGAAACTCGAGTGGTACTGGGTGTGGGTTGCTGTCGTACTCAGACCAATTTGACCTTGGTAGCCACGGGCTGGCCTTTCTGGAGAACCCCCTGATCCTATCTTGAGGAGAAGTGAAAGCGGCAGGTAGACATATTATATATAATATAATATATATATATAAATCATATTAACATATTTCCTGGAGTTCTGCAGTGTTTGAGTTTCAGCGCGCTCGACTGCCAGTCCTACTTGCTGGTGAATTCCCTTCGGAAGATGAACTGGCATACATTGCCCTGCTGGCATCATTTTGCTGACTTGAAGGGAGATGGGACGGACGATATGGGACAGCAAAAAGACAAATGACCATATCGGTGCAAAATGCACCCGCGAAAAGTTCTAAAAAACTATGAACAGGTAACAGATATAACAAGGCTTGAAAAGAAATTGAATATGTATATAATATAATTATATAATATATGATATAATATATTATATTGTGAGATAATCTATATTATAAAATAATATATATATATATTAATTATATTATAATATAATAACATATAATATATAATATAAATGTATATAATATATTTGAGTACGAATGGAATCCGTCTCTGAGTGCGGCTGGCCGCTAGCTGCAGCGCCTCGGTCAGGCCACTTCTGCTTGCTGGCGACTTTAACTCTACTCCTGACTCAGCTGTCAGACACCTATAGGATCATAGTAGGTACATAGTGATCATAGTGAACCTGGGAGTGAGACAGCAGAGACCGTGTCACGCATGGTTTTCCCCCAACCAAAAAAAGCACATGGTCAAGGTTTATGACTTTCTGAAGAACGCATACGTCCCAGATGGTCACGAGGCATTGTCCGATTTCTCGACAGCTTTCGAAGTCGCTGAAGTAGGGACCAATGAGCGGCAAATGGGGGACCAATGAGGGACCTGTTTGCAGGATCTTCGCCACGATCCATCAGGACTGCTGAGCAGGCAGGAATGGCACGCACATGGAAGGGCATTCCAAGCACCGTCTTGTGGCATTTTGCGCTGATTGTATGCCTTCTTTTGAGGTTTAGGCTCCAGATGCGGCATGATCTTGCTTTGACCACGGCATACGCAAAGTGCACTGGCAGGGACCCTCGGATTGACCCTCAGATTCAAGCAATCTCCCGATTTCCAATGCCCAGGAGCGGAGGCGAAATTTACCAATTACACGGAGGACTTGTGGCTGGTGTCACAGGTGTCACAGGTGTCACAGGTGTCACAGGTGTCACAGGTGTCAGTTGGGGTTCTTCTTTTCTTGGTGGACTTCAGCGGCAAGCGAGAGTGACCCAGGACTTCAAGGGCACGCTGGACTACATTTGGTTTTCACCAGAGGCTGCTTACAGATCAGTTACTGTGAAAGTCCGTTAACGATGCTGATCGGTTCTTGGTTTTATTTCATTGGCGAGGCACTGCATGTGGTGGCAGTTACGCAAGTGGATGAAGAGGGCGAATTGAAGAAGGACAGAACCCACGGAATTTGATCATGTCTGGGAACCGCCCTAAAAAAACAGTTTCTGCAGAGAGACTACAGGAGCATGCCCTGCCTTCCAGCAATCGCCCCTCTGATCATGTCTTGGACTTAGGAACCTCACATATTCAGGGAAGAGGCACTTGCGACTAAAGACTCATATGACATGTCTTATTGAGTACTCATGTCATGGCTGAGGTGTCACTTGTGGCTACATTTGTCTTCAAGGAAGAGGACGAGCAAAAGGCTCAAGTGCGAATCTCAATTTCTCTTGCCCTTCTCAATGTCTTCAAGCAACAAATGGATTACAAAACTGTACAAAACCAATCTCTCTATCGCTGCAGGCTCGACACGCCTTGAGTGCCCACCAGTGCTCCCTCGTCTTCGTATGTGACTCTGGTGCAGTGTCAAGTTGATTCTGATGCAGGTACCATCACATGACTGGTTTTACTGCTCAAGGAGGATACTTTCACAATGCTGCTTCCATATGTGTCCCAAGCCGTTCACAGATGCTAACTGCATTGTTATCAGGATGGGCCTTGGAATGATGTGATTCAATAAGTGAGAGGGGAAGGGAGAGACAGAGACTGGGAGATGAGAGAGAGAGAGAGAGAGAGTGAACACATGTTTCTCGGGATGTTTTTGATCCCTTTTGTCTTCCTGATTCTTCCTGATTCTTCCTGGTTCCAGGAGGTTGGGGATACGAGTCCTAGCTCCACAGCCAGAATCGATGAAGTCCCAAACTCGAGCTGTGGATGCACCCAACACATCTAGATGACATCAGATGACAAGGAAAAGGTAGGAGTACACACTCGAGCGGTTGAACTTCTGGAATATATCGATGGTGTTTGGAGGGTGGCTCGCAAGACAGACAAAATTGTTACTGTATCAATTTGAATAGCAAAGAAAGCCATCCACCACCGAAGTAATATTTCAAGAACTCGTTTGTCTCGACTTTGGCTTGCCTTTTTGAAAGCTCTGGATTTATTCAGGTGCAAACTAGTGGCTAATGAAAGTTCAGTGCCCTTGAGGCACGGAGTCAGAACGCTATTATCTCCCATGTTGTTTGAGGGTCTTGCTTTCTTTCCTTGCTTTAATGGTCTCACCACCTTCTTTTTCAACCAAGAGTTCTGCTCAACCACACAGTTCTATTGGGAAGCATCACTGCGGTGTACTGTAGTTGTAGGGTGCAAGGTGTTGGTGGAGGATCCTGCAAGCAAGGACATTTGCTGCGCATGGCATAGCCATCTCGATGACAGGACTGGCCCGCTGCATCTGACCCACTGATGATTGTTTTGGATGCCGGACTGCCCCGGTGATACGAATCGGGAGGCAGAACTGGACAGTCCTGCCACCAGACTGGGTGGAAGGCTTGATGAAGCACCAGAAAGATATTATGGATGATCATATGAGCAGCCCCAGTGGCAGGGCCTCTAAAAACCTGGATGTCTGACGAATCTGTTAGCATCTCTGTTCCCAGTAGCTAGGACAGTAGCTAGGAACTTATTCTTTGGTGAGCAATATGCTCATAGCTCCAGTAGTTTGTTCTCCGGTGGCTGGTCATTTGAAATATGGTGGAGTTGATGCCACGTGGTTCTCCTGACACCCTCGGCAAGCCGAAGGCTTTATTCACTGCATCTCCGTTTCAACCTTTGCAAGCAGTGAGAATTTTAACATGTTTGGATTTGTTTGGCTCAATTCGGAGACAGACTTTGGTACCATAGCGGGCAAGCCTATCCTGCCCACGTCTGGAAACCATGGGCGTTCCTTGGCCTTGGCACGGCATGATGACTTGTGACGACTTGTGACGACTTGTGAGGACCTGCAACGACGTCTTGTGTGCCTGAGATATCCTGACTGTTTCACGAGGCTTGCCAGGGAGTGGCAGCTGCTGAAGGAGACGACGAAGGAGCGAAAGCAGACAGCAGACAGAAGACATCAGAAGACAGAAGACATCAAGAAGACATCAGAAGACTTAAATTTGTTTCTTTTGTTTCTTTTGTTTGGATCGTCCCGAATCGCCTCTTTTGCCAGTCGTCATGGGCAGAGTGGAAAGCGATTCTTGGTAGCATTTTTGGTTCCTAGGTCCGCAGGAGTTTGCAGATTATGCAGTGTGAATTTGTCGAAGCGCTCCAAAATCACTGGCTGTACAGGAAGGGGAACCTGAGGGGGACTTTCCAACGAATGCAGCTCGGATGCATTCGTTTGGAAACATAAGGAAACATGATCTTCTGCACATCCTGCTTCTGCCTTCTTGTTCTCCACTTGCCTCCCACTTGGCTTCCACTTTTGACTCATAACACATGTGAAAGTCAGATCTGTCTGATGTGGCGTCAAATCTTGATCTATCCACTTGAAGATTGTATGCTACAGTAGAGTTGTCATGAAAAACAAACCGTTTGGGGCCCAAAGCAGGGAGCTGCGGCTCTGAGCAATGCAGAGATTGGCATGAACCTCTGCGGTCTCTCCCTTTCAGGTTCCCCTTTGTAAATTTGCTTGTGGAAAGCTGCTTGGTTGCATTTAGATTTAGTCTGCATTTGAACTGTCTTGCAATCGTGGAACTGCTATGATGGAACTGAGGGCTGTCCAGCCAGGGAAAACCAAGCGTGGGAACAATTTCGACACATGTTGCAGGCCACCGGAAGGATTCATTGAGATGTTTAGACGGTTCTAGAATGTGCCAGATACTTTTAGAGCATCTGTCTCGAAATTGGCTGCGCCAGTCAAGGTTCTCAGGAAACAAGACACTAGACTTTCTAGGTCCAACACCCATTTGCAACTTTTTGCAAGGTCAAGGCCAAGGATCATTCCTTTCCTCCAGAACAACCGGTGGAATCTCTATTGACTCTATCTCCTTTAGCGATTTATCTTCAACTTTCGTTGCGTTTGCGTCATCTGTGCAGGACGTGTGCGGTAAACAAGGCCAGGACCCATATAGCAGGATGACGACAAAACATAAACCATCATAAAACTGATTCTGCGTGTTCTTGTTCGACCTGAAACCAGGGCAGGGGCATCCACGACCCAACTTGTGGCGGTGCTGCACCCCCTCCTACCAACTCTCGCAAGGCCATGAGTTGGAAAATGGCAGTGCAACGGCAGATTTGAGTCGAAGAATGGTACTTCATCCACTTCCTTGCGGCTTTGAGTTTTTTCGAGTTCCTTTGAGTTCCTTTGAGTTCCTGAGGCTTGCAAAGTAGGGTCCAAGTGCAGGGACCGCAGCAAAGCACACTTGGAGGCACCACAAACCGACGGTGCTGTTGCTGATTTGGACCTCGGTAGACATCGATTCGTTCCCGAATGGCCGGAGGAACTATCCCACCCTTTGGATGAAGACTATCCGTTCTGCCTGGGCTGACATTCTATGCAATGGCATGAATGGCATCCAATTGACATCCTTTGTCATCCTTTGTTTGAAACTCCCTGCTGCAGCATTCGGCTTTACACTCAGTGCACAGAGACATGAATGCAGCACACTATTTTTGATCGTTACGGGAATTTGAAGTGGAGGAACAGGTAAGTTCCTGGTAATTTTTTGTGAATTCCTGGTCTAGTTATACTAGGTATAATCATTGCCACCGTTGACACCCCTCTCCTTGGACTCTACCTTTGGTCAGTTGGTCATTTGTTCTTTCGATGACCCAGCTCGGCAGCCTTTGATTGCCATGGGCAAAAAGAAACCTGCTGCCAAACGACAGGCCGTCAAAAGCGAAAAGCCTGTCGATGGGACACCCAAGCTCGAAGCGCTTCTCAAAGATGGGCAGTTGACCGCGCCCTTCAAACAATGCTTGGTGGAAATTTTCTCCCGCTTTGATGTCGACAAAGACAAGCTCTTGTCAGAGGAAGAGCTGAAAGCTTTCAGCCGTGCAGCAAATAAGGATGGACATGAATTTACTGCTCAAGAATTGTCTGAGATGAAGTCTATGTTTGAATGGCTTGATGGACCCAATGGACCCAAGAGTTCAGGCCTGTCACTTCGAGGCTTTGTGCAAATGTACACACAGCAAACGATGGTTTCAGAACTGGAATCCTGGTCGGACTTGAGTAAGCTCGGATACGATGCTTTCCTGAAGCGGAGAGAGGAAGGAAGTGATAGCGTTGATGACTCCATAAGACCGGAAGAAGTCTCCGCGATTTTAGAGGAGTTTTCCAAGTCCTCTGATGAGTTTGTTTCATTCCCGACATCGCCAGCTGCGATATGTCGAGTCATTTGCCAAACAGCAAGTTCTTTGGGCTTTGAATGTCGCATTTTACAGCAAAATGGATCAGAAAGACTTTCTGTTTTCAAGATGGCCAAGATGCCTGAGGCTTCGTCTCCTACTTCTCCTCAGGCAGGTGCCAGTCACGTCTCGAGCCCAACATCCGAACCTGAGAAATCTGGTGGTGTACCTGTTTTTTCTGCGCTGGAACTTGACAGCAAAAGCTGCAGACTCTTACAAAATGAGTTTGGAGACGAGATTCCCAGTGGTTGGACCATCTACGCCCATCATATGACCATTTGCTTGGGCAGTCTCACCGAGGCGCGGTCGAATGGGAATTCTGTATCAGACGATTTGCAGTCGTCCATTCGCAAGCTGAAAGCCAAAGATCTGGGAACACTGAAAGTAGTCTCGATTGGCAAAGGCAGAGGTGTTATGGCACTCGGAGTCATAGGTTGCCCATCCGTGAATCAGGTTCCACATATCACTTTGGCATGTGGGAATGGCCACAAGCCTGTGGAAAGCAACGGTATCGACAAGTGGGAACAACTTCCCGAGTTTCATACTCTGACAGGTTTGGTCAGAGAATTTGAACAAAGAGATGTCAGTGCAGGTCTGACTGCGAATACCAAACAAGTGCATGAGGACTTGGTGGCTCGACTGAAACATTTGGAAGCTGAAGTACTTGCTGCTCGAGCTGTCCATTTCTTGAAGCTTCAAGACTCAGATGAGCAAACCCTCAGAGGTGCAATAAAAGAACGAGAGCAGGAACTCTTCAATCTGAAATCTGATGCGGATGACGGTTGGGAAGTGGCCCAACCCAAGATTATAAAAGCAAAGGCACCGAAGGGAAAAGAGGCTTATGCGGGAACTTGCCACCACTTGAGACCCTTTCTAAGCCGCAATAAGAACTACTCGTATCGAGCCTTTTGATAGGTATCAGCAGGCACTTTTCATACTTTCAGCATCTTCCAGCATGCTGACGGAGTGGGATTTCACCCTGCTCCTGGCAAGGACTATGCGATTGCTTGCTCAATGACCAAGGACTCCTTTTTTCCTCGGCCCTCAGTTCCGCCAGATCTTTGTTCCATTCTTTGTTCCCTTTCTATCCCTTTCTGCTTCGTCAGAAGTCAGCCTATCAGCAGGACGTGGAAGCTGAACCGTTGACTTTGAGAGTGGTCTTCGTCAGGTTCTGATGGATTGACGGCATGACGCACCGGTGTTGCTGCAAGTCTTCAAATGATGGGAGACTTTCTGCAATGCATTCACGAATGGCTCAGGATTGGAGCGATGCCGACGGGTCTGGGAAGCTGTCGAGAAAGGAGCTGGAAGCCTCTTTGGAGATGATCAAAAGGCGCTTGTTGTCATGATGCAAAGTTGCAGAAAGTCATGATAGTGTCATGACAATGTGATGAAGAAGTGATGAATGGGCGAACAAATGGACACGATCAAGTCCTGCAAGCGCAAGTGACTTGCAGGGCTTGTGGAGATTCCCTTGGCGCGATCACTGATGAGGCGGGGACTATTTTTTACTCAGAGGTAGTCTAGGCATGTTGACAGTGTTGACACCTATCCGTCCGGGATCCGTCCGGGTTTGAGGTTGTTATGTTTCATTCAGTCTACAGTCTACTTGAAGACCTCTCTCTTTCAGCCAACTGGTGTTGACATGCAACCAGCTAATTTTCCTTTAATGTTTTTCGATTTCTGTGTCCCAGTCGTTGATGTGTATGACGAATGGCATCAAGTTGAATTCCAAGTATTCGATACATGACATTGAATTAAAAGACCTTCGTCCACCATTGTGCTCTATGCACTCTTGATGATTAATTACAAGTGAAACGAGTCGCCAATTGCCAGCTGGCATTTGCTAGCCTAGCATTTGCACTGCAAAGGCTTGGCTACACCTTGACGAGGTAAGGACGGCATTCTTCACATTGTTGTTGCGGAAGCCATCTCAGCTCAGCGATCTGTTTCTGCCTCCAGACTACGACATCCCTTCGCACAGTGCGATCAGATTTATACTGCGAGTTGAGCGTCCAATAGAACCGCAGTCTTTGTAGCCAAAGACTTTGCGGGCACTATTTACAACAACAAACACCAGCGTATAGATGTGTATAGTGCGTATATGATTTGCATGTGAGATTAGAGCATATTACATTATATACTTGTGTGAAACGGACAGCTGTGTTGACCAAAGCAACCCCATTCATGAGTGCAGAGCCATTCACCTTTATTTACTTCTCAGCCTTTTTAGGCACAGATGGTAGGCCAGGTGAGCCTCGCGGTCCCCG
>Ga0126342_10021562_pt1 | contig 10722 bp, 11 predicted proteins | sample Cyp1metagenome_FD_92528 | JGI IMG/M metagenome (GOLD analysis project Ga0126342, IMG submission 92528) | Coral microbial communities from Lord Howe Island, Old Settlement Bay, Australia - Cyphastrea 1 metagenome | ecosystem: Host-associated > Invertebrates > Cnidaria > Coral ... | reverse complement strand
GTAATATAATACAATATAATATGATATGATATGATACGATATGATATAATATAATGTAATATAATACAATATAATATGATATGATATGATATGACATATATATATATATTAATATGACATATGAAACTATATTATATGTATATAGATACATACATACAAAGAGATGTGTAAATAGATGAACAAACACATAAGTAGGTAGAAACCAGGGAGAATTCTGCCATCCTTCAGAAACGCCGCGTGGCAAGCGCCGAAGGGGCCCTGTCGTCACGAGGCACACCTGTCGGCAGATCGCCTTCAGCGATTGGTTCATGAATGTCATCATGCTTTTTATCGTCAGCAATGCCTTGGCCTTGGAAGCCTTGGAACTGATGAAACCACCACTGCTTGGTGGTTAATGATGTCAATGTTTGAGCGGTAAAAATCCCATCTTGAATGGTGGTCGAATCCTGCTTTTAATGGTGAAAAATGCCAATTTTTGGTGGTCAAATCCCATCTTGGAGATTCGTTTCTACTGGTGCTTGTGGTGGTTGTCCGTGTTCCCTTGAAGTTGAGGTCATAACGATGATGATGGAAAGCTTTCCACCACCACGTGGTCAACAGGAATGGGGCTTGACCACTATGTTATGGTTTTCATGCCGCAGGTGACATCTTCACAGACAAATCCTGATTACCGTCCGGTAATCAAACATGGCTAGCTGGGAAATCCCTGAACTCAATGGAGGTTTTAATGGAAAAAACATCAATAAACAGGAGATTTTCCGCTGCCATGTTTGAGTACCGGAGGGTATATCCTACTTCCAGTTTCAGTTGCAAGCGGATACACAACCAGAGTTATAGCGGCCCCATATCTCAACTTATGGATGTTATATACTGTATATCTCTCTATATATATATATACACACGGGTACATACCTATTTTTTCTCTTAAAGTCACCCCAAGGAATTTTCTCTGGTACTAAGAAATCTAAAGATATGCTGATTCAGTATAGCACTGAAAATCGATAGGTCACATTTTCCTTTCAAATTCGAAATCATCAAAATCTTTGGGACTGGTATTTTTTCGCATCAATTTAACTGGGGACATCAACCATGAATCGATGCCTGCGCAAGTTCGGCGCCGGTTACCACTAAATGGATGCATGGCTTCATCAGTGGTCTACGATGATTTACAACGGTTTACCGCAAAAAATCCCTGAGTCACTGCTCGGGTCCTGGGTTCGGACAGGACGTTCTAGACGTGCTTGAAATGACCTTCCTGGTGGTCTTCTGTGGCGAGATGGCAGTGCTACTGATGGCACTCGGCGCGGTGGCCAAGCGGTGGAAGCCAGCCGATTCACTGCAGAAAACGAGGATCTGACTGGTTTTAAGCAAGAAAAATGGATCCTTAACTAGGCAAATGGGGGATTTAACCAAGTTGGTAACCTATTTGGTGCTCTCCACCTATCATTTTCTTTTGTCTTCTCGAAACCCTGATGATAAAATCTATTTCTTACATCCTCTTACGAGTAGAACTGCGTCCCCACAAGAAGGCCGGTGGGTTTTGCCGTGCCATGTTCCAGGCCCTAGAGGGTCGGAAGCCCCAGTGACTCAGGGCGTCATGGTGAAGAGTTGATATCTTGCCTCACCAGGGCTCCTCTCAGAGACTCTTCCCTGATCCCACCTTGATCCTATGCGCAACATGGTGAGGTACTTCACCAACCCAGTCACCGCATTCGATGGCACCATCGTGATAACCTCCGTGGTGCAGGCGGGTGTGACCAGTCACCAAGCACCCTGGGATGGAACCTGTCGAATCTCGAATTGGAACGCATCATACAACCCATCAAACTGGAAATGGATGGACATTGTTATTTTTTGCTTTCTTCTACCACCTTGATCTCTTTCGGCAATCCTAGGCACCATCCAGCAGATGTGTTTTTGACCTATAAATGGAAACATCAAGCCTAGAGGTGACATGTTTCTTGAAATCGGGTGCCATGAATATAATTATCTACCTGGTTTATTGGGGAGTATGAACTGATCCATGACCTGAGAATCCTGTTCTTAGTGTTTTTCATTCTTATTCCTATCAAATCACCATCAATTTCCCATCGTTTTTCATATCATCATTAATCCTCATAAATTCCAAGAAATATGATTTTCCCCAATGGATTTCGCTTGGCTTTTCCCACTGATGCGCGATGCGCTCAGGCGTGTGTGGGACAAGCTGGGCCGCTGACGGCGCTCAGAACGCTGCGGCTCTTTAGAGCAGGGCGGCTCAGGTCTTCGGATGTCGATGGATGCAGCACCGAACATGGTCACTACCCTCTGTAATTTTATAGCTGGGTAAATCCACTATATCTGGATATTTATGGTATATTTATGTGATTACCCTCTGGTAATTTAACATAACTATTTTTCACATGGCCATAGAAATAGTGGATTTACCAAACCCAGCTATAAAATGGTGATTTTTGATAGCTTTTTGTAAACGTTTACCAGAGGATATTTTGCTTGGGAAAACATGATTGAAACATGTAGAGTTTCTCCCTATTCTTGATGCTCAAACCTCAGTTTTGACGCTGATGGATTAAATTATTAAATCAGCTATTTCTGCTGGTTATATCGCTATGTTTGATGGTTTTCAAATCATATATCATAGCGGCTCAACAAAATGGCACCAGCCAAGAAGTTGGATCTGAGCCAATCAAGACTGGGGATTCAACCAACCACTGGGATTGAGCCATCAAGAAATCAGTACTCTTCAGTTTGCTTTGGAAGAACTGATTGTTTCAATGTTGGCAAAATGTTGTACTCAGTACTGATTGAAATTTGCAACTTGTTGCTTTGGAAGCTACAAGTTTCAATGTTGTGGATCTGTTCAATGCAAAATGCAGAGAGTTCGTAACGGGAAGATGGCGAATCACAGGGTACCACGGTGATCAGACAATGGATACAACGGGGCGAGACCAGGTCCTGAACAAATTGGCGAATCGCTGGCCTTCCTTCAAAGTGCTGTTGAAGGCGCTTGGCGCCAGGATGGCTTAGCTGTCATTTTTTTGGGGGGGATGGTGGTGGTTGAAACAGCATCGCAGGGGAAGATCCTTCGATCAACTGACAAAACTGAAGAAAAAACCCAAAGATCCCCGCATGAAATCACCGAATTTTTCATTTGGGTGCCCTTTTTTTACAGCAACCCCCAAAAGGTTCACACAGTAATTTACCATGATTTCAGGATTGGAAAAAAACGATTTTTCTGTTTTGGAGGAAGCGAACCAGGACCACCACGGTTCAGCTTTTCCTACTTGTGAGGCCATGGTGCTTACGGCCATCTCTTTGAACTACTGGCTCATCCTCTTTGCGCGGGCCGGTTGAACTGGTTGAAGTGGTTGGTGATTTATTCTTCCAGCCGCAAAAATGGGATGAGCATCCGCAATTGACTAATATGGTATTTTGGGTACGGTTTAAACATTGTTTAAAATCAATCATCATCCTCACACAGCATTCTTGCGGATCACTCAAATCAGGCCCAGTTTGAGAAGCAATGTAGCTGGATTCTCCCCTTCCTAACCTTTTTTTGTATACGAATTTCGGCATTTTCAAAATTGCGAAGTGACCTTCTTTGCACGGATTATGATGGATTATATGGGTGATTATTACCATCCCCAGTTTTGCGGTACTATCAAAACATTGCAGTGGTAATCGAACCATTATTGATCATTATCAACCATTAATCATGGTTAAATGATATGTTTTACCATTTCTTTACCATTTCTTTACCATTATTAACCATCATTAACCATGATTATATAGCCATTATTAACCCACTATTAAGCATGATTAACCCACTATTAAGCATGATTAACCCACTATTAAGCATGATTAACCATTCTTAACTCACTATTAAGCATGATAAGCCCATTATAAACCCATTATAAACCCATTATAAACCCATTATAAACCCATTATATAACCATGATTATATATATAACCATTATCAATCATTATTAACATTTATTAACCATTGATATGGATCATATCCCAAGACTTTAAGCCATGCGCTTGGTCCGGCTTCGGACCTTCGGACCACGGGTCGAGAGACCTTGGATCATTTGGATCACCGAGGCTGGTGCTGTACATTTGCACCCTGATGGCACAGACCTTTTTCGCCACGGAGCGGAGAGTCGATGAGTTCTGGATGGCCCCAGGTTATCCCAGATATAGCTGGCTATTTTTTTGGAATTTTGGATGGAGATGGAGTTCTGAAAGATTTGGTGGGATTGGATGGTGGCATTTGATAACATTTGATAAAATCGAAGCAGGTGTGCGAATCTAGATGTTAGGGCCCAGATCAAGCACTTGCAAAAGATCCGGGGTCCTCTCAAATCATGCGCCAACGACTTGCTTTAGGAGAAAGTTAAAAAATAATTTTGGTGTGTCTGAAAATGGGGTATACTCCTCAAGTTGTGGCCAATGGGGGGATGATGAACCATCTGCCGCAGGAGTTTCACTTCAACGACCCCGACAATTTCGACTTCGTTGGCGACCTCAGATGATGCGACACAAATCACTGCAGCCGCAGGTGACAGTGGAAGCGCAACATTTTGGCTGTGGTATTTAGATAAATTGAACCACTTCAGAGCCTAGGTGTACAGCCTTACAAAAAGAAAAACATCTGGCGGACTCCTGTTGCTCTTGTAGATGTCAAATGTTAACTTAATGTTAACCATCGTTCCAGGTAAAAAGAGCCAGAGGTGCGTTTGTTGAAAAGGTGCAATTTTCATGTAGACTTGCGACAGATGTGGGTCTGGGTCTGTAGCCTGGGAGCCCAGGTCACCAACCGCGGGGACTTCTGGTGTGCAGGAACCGAGGGCTTAGACATCAGCTATCGCCAGGACGGGCTTGCGGCGTTTTTTTTTCCCCCCAGGAGTTTAGAGTTGAAAAAGACCTGGCTTAGGGACCCAAGATTGAAGCTATCTTAGACGTGACATATTTTCTTTGTTGATTCGGGTACGTTTCTTCCCTGCTTTTTCAAGCAATGCAACAAGCTTTCTCAGATCAAAAGTGGTGAGAGACTCCCCAAAAGCTCACCATATGTGCCATGGTCATGTTACATGGGCGTTTTTTTTAAAGGGGATGGTCATGAATCCTAGCATAGGGGTTTACAACCCCATGATGTTTGGATTCCCATTATGGTATGGATGACCATAATCTATATCCCATTATGTTCCAATATTCCAATGATATTCCACAATGGTTGGTTAAATCCCATATCCCATTGTATGTCTTGACTATGGCACATGGAGAAACATCGAACCCCTGGTCAAACTATGCCACTTTGGATCGTCGTAGGATTGCATTCCTCGCGCAAACTTTGATACGTTTCTCTGGGCTTTGGTCGGAAGCCCAAACTAAAAAAACAGCGAAACTTCGAAGTTCCGTGGAGTCAGATGGTGGTGTCGTGATGATGGTGATGGTGATGACAAGGACGACTCTGTTGTAGCAACTTGGTTCTATGTTGCTGTTCTTATTGTTGGTGTTGTTGCTGACCTTGTGCTTGTCTTTGCTCGTCTTTGTCATCTGTGGTCTCTGTTGCTGCTGTGATTGTTGTTGTCGCTGTCAACCCATGATATTTCACCACAGGGATTTCGTTCGTGTTGGGGATGGTTTATACACCCATATCCACCCATCTATATCAATATTGAGGATGGTTTATCATAGAAGTTACTGCATTACCAAATACTCTAGTTCTTGTGATAACATCACAGTGCTGTATGCATTACTGCCTGTTCTTGAGACGGTCGTGAGCTGGTTGGTAGGTTCAAATATATCCATCTGTACCTGGGACGATGATTGGGGTCCCATCACATCCATTTGAGGAGTAATCACTAAGCGGTTATGGCTGTGATTCTCAACGGCTAGTATGTATGTTTCTCGGTTGTATGTATATATATATATAATATATATATAATATATATAATATAATATAATATAATATAATATAATATAATATAATATAATATATAATATATATATATAATATATATATATATACATATCCCATGACATCCCCATGGTATCGTAATGAGATCCCCCTTGATTCCCGTTGGTTTCTGGTGCATATTCAGACCCAGGTCACCATCTTCCAGATCATGACAGGACGTTTGGACCGTTTTTGAGCGACATCTGGAAAGAGAAATGGCTAAACAGATGGTACAAACCCATGGCTATTGAGTAACAGTGGGTTAGATGTTAAAATATACCTATGGAAATGATACTTCTCCTTGACAGCATTGAATACTGTAATGACATGATGGATGATAAATGATGAATGGCTATTGAGTAGCACTGGATTACACGCAAACAGTGATAGATGGCTACTTTGAAACGGTACTGCCCAATCAAACAGTCCAGGGGTTAATAAAATCTGGGGTTGATAGTATACACCATAGTCCGTGTATTTGTTTGAAGCAGATACTTGTCCTGCCTGGCCCTAATTGTTTTGGGGTGATGTAGCAATCCGGCAAGGGCCGACTGCCACGACAGGAGAGAATTGGAATACAGTGATGTATGCTGGCATGCGTTCCGGTGGTCAGGGAACCTAGCTGCGTTTTCCAGATCGAAACTCTACCAATGTTGATGGGTTTTGAGGACAACTCTAGGGTCAGTTGCTATACTTTTCTTGTTTCGAGTTTTCTTGGCCGAAATTGGAGGTAGTACTCTTTTTCCCTTAATATCAAACACCCAAACACCCGAACAGCTTAGTCTTGGATCTACTCTGATCTATTCATTTATTTTGAACCCATTACAGGGAGAACGTCATGTGGTATTAGGGGGATGGAATTGGTTCATCAGGACAGCCCATCTTTCAATGATTTTCAATGCCCAGGTCCGGGCTTTTGCCTCCTCTTCGTGCTTCCGGCCATGTCTTGAAACTGCATCGAGCAGAGTTCCTTTTTGGGTGAAAGCATGGTGAAACGACGGCGTGAATGAAGATGATGGTGCCCATAGCATTTCCCAGTGATAAGTCATAATAGGATTCAAACTGGTTGGATAATGGGGAAACATTCTTCGACGGGGTTAGACGGGCAAAGTGGAGTGGCTTTTGTTGAAACTCCTATCGATTTCTTGCGCGATTGTACTCGAGACGGTTTACTAGGTCTCCTCAGCTTAGATCGTGCATGAATAAAATACTGTAAGAGTATACGATTATATATACGTATATATATATTTAACATGCAATGTGTATATATATATATATGTATACATATATTAACATAATATATATATATATATATATAATACATTATATGAACAACATTATATATATATATATATATACACATTGATATATACAGTCCACATAGATCTATGTTTGTGCACACACACATATTTCACAGGAGTTACGAGCCGAGCATGTGGCATTTGTGTTGCAGGTGCTTCTGATCATGTTTGGGCAGACCCTTTTCCTCAGCAACTCCCTCAGGGCTGGGTTGCGACGGCCAGGTGAGATCAAACTCCTGGTTTTGTTGATTATATCCCCACGTTTTGCTGGTTCAATCCTCATTTATGTTGAAATATATATATTTGTCGATAGCTTGGCAATTTTTGCTGCTTGAATCCGATTAAGCTTAGTTCTCCCCACGACGGTGAGGTGTTTGCCAAAACAATTGTGAAGAAATCTGGCGCCAACACACGACCGCAACGCATCGAGGTCTGTTCTTGTCGATGCTGATGTCCAAGTTCGACCACGTTAGGGACAGCCCTGGGTGTGGCATTCTTCAGTGTGCTCTTTCCATGAAGTGGCTCAGCTGGGGATGACTTGCTGTGAAAACCACCATGTCTGAGACTCTGACACGAATGGGCCCCTAGGTCGAAACGGAAAGACCCAATCGACTCCCCCAAAAGCATCACAGGGACGCCTTCATCGCTGACCTGCCAGGATTCGCTGAACCAGGAGATCGATCGTCAACATACGGCCACTTGGAGTTGAATGCGGAACTGGCGTTTTTTTTTGCATCACATCCGAGTCGAAGTCAGAACGTCCATAGCGGAGGACTACCCCAGTTCCAATGGATGATCATCACATTTCCACGGTTTTTTTTGCCGCCACAAAAAATAGCCCATAAAAGACACATCCAAATCATATTGTAATGTCAAAAACATGCACAAACTCGTGCACATTGTAATGATATATTCCCATTGTGGTTGCTTATAAAGCCAACTTTTTGGTGGGTGTCTTACTGTATGTCCTCTATTTTCCATGCTTAAGCCAACATTTTACATCTCTATTTTGATCCCGTTCTTTCCCGTTGTGTTTTCGCCTTGCACCAGGCGATGAAGTTGCGAAAGAAGTCGCTGGATTCGTAGGGGACACCAGCGGGAACTGGATGAAATGGATGGTTAGATAGTTATAATCAATTATGATAAGATGTTGTACAAATGGCAGTATAATGTCTGCCCCAACAAAAAACACATGGGATTCGGATGTTCTTTTCCTGAACATTATTTGAGATAGTGCACTCTAAAAGGAAAACAACTCATTAGGCAAAATGGTTGATATCTATCCCACAATTCCCAGATTTCCAACTTTTCTATTTGCTGCTATAAACGCAAATATAGTCTTAGATTCCCATCAATATCCTGTTCATACCGTCATTTTTGATGGTTCAATCCCCATTTTGCATGGTATATCCGAAATTTATGACGGTTCTTGCAGATGATACCATCCCTGCGTTTAAGTCATTGGTCATTGAGGCCGTGCCTCACGGAAGATCTGTCAGGCGAATGGGCCCCGTGGGCCAACTTGGTGGAATCCGTTCAACTTTTGAACTTTTTCAGACTTTTTGAGTTTACCTCCGTGATATCCAGAAGTTCATCAAGATATATCAAGAAGGCATCACATGATTTCAGATTAGATTTCTCACTTTTTCTGGGGTTTCAACGGTTTTCCGGTTGGATCTTGCAGAGGTTTAAACGGCTCTTGGCATTCTCCAGCAGGTGGCCACAGCAGGAGTCGCCTTCTGCTTCCAGCGAGATCCTTCTTTCGGACCTTCACCAGCTTCAAGACGTCCTTGGAGCAGAGGCACCATGGTGAGATATGGTTAGTAAGTGGCTAGCAACTGGCTAGCTTTTCAGCATGAATCAAACCATCTAACATCATCTAACTAGGGGGTTTGGGGATATGGAATGAAAAATTTAGTATGAAAATGTATGACTACTTACCCGACTTACCCACTTTCGCCCAAGGTGGGTATGGAGACACTGGACAGATGTTGATTTTAGACCCTGTGCTGCGGAATGAGTCATAGTGTGAAGGATATCATAGATGTCCTGGATTAGCTATTGTGTCACTGTTTTTGCTTCAACTTTGCTGGCTGTATCATCATTCTGATCTGCTTAGAGTCTCATGTGTTTTGCCACTAGATCCTGAAATTTCAGCAGACCAGACTCGCCACGGTTCCCGACAAATCATCCCTTGTTTCCAAGCGACACTTGAACCCAGGCAGGCCTGGCCAGCGGGCTATGCGTTGTCGGGGGGCTTGAAGATGACTTGCTTGGCTGTACTGTTGGGCTAGCCATACGACCATGATCGGTGCAGCTCCTTAACTGCTGAAACAGCTCGGTCACTATGTCAGCAGTAGCTTCCCACCGGGGTCTTTCCCTCTGCCTTCCAATTGTTTTACTCAAATCTTCCTGTGCATCACGTCTGGTTTGGATCTGTTGGTGACAAGAGAAGTGCAGGAGCGTAGCATCTGCAACGTAAACAAAGAACGTTGTTACCACACCCCCTCCGCCACCCGAACCCCCCACAAAACACATTTGGGTATGGATCAATACCTATGAAAATACCATTTTTAGGGGGTTATTCACATCCATAAATCCCAGCTATTTTGATGTGAACTACAGCTATTTTGATGTGAACTACAGGTGCTACTATTGGTTTTGACACACAAAACACATTTCAAAAATGGAGATGTCAAAAACAGCACACTGTAAGGGTGGCTGAACACCGATCTTGTCGCTTACTGTAAGGGCTACTGTTGGCGGTCTGTCTGATGTGATTTTCATCTCAGCCAGGGACGATTTTGGTTGGATTTAATGAACAAACGTGGGGATTTATCACCTAAACATCATGATGATGATGATGATGATGGCGATAATGGTAATGATGGCGATGATGGCGATGATGGCGATGATGGCTATGATGGCTATGATGATGATGGCGATGATGGCGATGATGTCGACGACCCTGAGGATGACGATCCCAGTACCCGCATCGAAAGGAGATATGGCCGATGCAATGACAAGCATTCAGGGCACCATCAACAAACATGACGATATTAAGAGACAATTGGGTTTTTGGCACATCACCTTGGGTTTTTGATGGTTTTTGGCACAGGTAATACATGGTAATACAACAACAACAGGGAGACAATCACAGAAATTGCTTGGCATCTCACCAAGAATTGGAGATTTCATCGCAGTCTTGGATCCGAGGTTCGTCTTCTCCAAGGATAACCCCGTGAGAAAACTCTGCAGGTCAATCCTGAAATTTGAGGCCGGAGATGCTGGTGCCAACAGTTGGAAAGAGTTGGATATTTGGAAAAGGTAGATATTTAAGGATGATATTTGATAGTTGGATGATATTTGATAGTTGGATGATATTTGATAGTTGGATGATATTTGATAGTTGGATGATATTTGATAGTTGGATGATATTTGATAGTTGGATGATATTTG
>Ga0126342_10021561_pt1 | contig 10723 bp, 9 predicted proteins | sample Cyp1metagenome_FD_92528 | JGI IMG/M metagenome (GOLD analysis project Ga0126342, IMG submission 92528) | Coral microbial communities from Lord Howe Island, Old Settlement Bay, Australia - Cyphastrea 1 metagenome | ecosystem: Host-associated > Invertebrates > Cnidaria > Coral ... | reverse complement strand
GTGTGTGTGTGTTTGTATGTATGTTTATTATGCAATATACTTGAATGTGCTTGACTTAGATACTAGTTCCATCTTGTCAATAATTCCTTACATCATCTTACATCTGGATTTCAGTCGATTACACCATATCCTCTAGCTGCGCCGCATCCACAACTGGCCTTCAAACGATCCCACACATTGCCTCTCACCTTGGCGTCGTCCAGGTATGTCCATTGTCCGACGACCCCAAGTCTCACCATGTACCACGCATTACCACGCTGTCTGAGAACAGCACCCAGTCTCCGGTCGGATACTTGGGATAGTAGGCCTGTCACATTTGGCAAAACACCGGTTGGCTTCCGAAAAATGTCACAAATTTGTTTCAGGTTTGAGGTATGTATCAAGCACACGCTCAAATTGTGGAAATTTATGCAACTGTGCTACTTCACATTCGACGAACACTGATTTCTCACGACACCGACATCTCAAGTTCCAGGTCTGGCGCCTGGGCTGCCCAAGGGATTTCATAGCGCCAAACGTCACTGCAAACGCTGCCTCGAAAACGGATTCGCTTGAAATGGAATGGTCCGATTTTACACATGAAAAAACATGGAAAAAACTGAAAACGTCTTAAAACTAAGGTTTCTGCCAGGGCATTGGTTGCCCATGCCTCCAAAAATGTACATGTAGAGGCGCTGGATGTCCTCAGCTCAAAAAGGCAAAAGAATTGAACTTTGGATGACGAGTGGCTCCGAGTGGCCACTACAAACATTGGGCTTCTCTGTAACAACAAAGCGAGGATAAACCTTTTGGAGCTCCTTTCAAGATCAGAAGGAACTTGCTGGGAGCAACCCAATCAATGAGACTATTCAATTCAATGATCATTTGATCTCTTTCAGCCTTTCAGCTTTGTGCAAATGATGTGTGCTTGTCTTGAAACAAGCAAGATTAGACCCAAATGCGCACAGAAGTTTAAAGCCATGCGAGATTCCGCTTCTAGCCAGAAGTGAAGCATGCACCAGCTCATGCCAGCGCATACCATTCCATATGCTTCACTAGGAGAAACACGAAAGCTTTAACACGAATGCTTTATGGCATTGTGGCATACTTGCTATCCAATCGGCTTTGTGCCCTGGGAAGCCCTGCGGAGTTTTGTTCATCGACCATTCGAATAACTGCTGCACCGTGACCAAACCTGGCACAATCTTGAGATCAGCGGGACCCTGGATGTATGAAGTTTCCAGTAGGAGGCTTGGCGGCTTGGCCATGGAGGGTCCATCCAAGCACGGACCTCTTCGGGTTTAGGTAAATCAATGCAGAAAAGGAATGAAAGTACGGAAATCCATGTGATGCTTGGTGATAGAGATATGCTTCTGTTCAAAGCTCCATCCACCCGGTGACATCCTGAACAAAGGATACAAAAGTCAGTCCAAGACTTGTACTCGTTTCTTTGAGTAGGATGAGTGCTTTGGCACTTGGCCATTGTAAAGTAAAATTGTCCACCTCCAAAGCTCCAACATGTTCGAACGCTGCACATGGAAGAGTTCCAAAGACCATCCGAAGCCCCCAGATCCCCAAATAACGTGGCCTTGCAACTGGCCAACCAACAGGCTCCAGGGTGGTCGGACTTGTGGCAGAATCTGTCTTCAAGAACCTGGGAAGACAACGTGCGACGCATTGCATACTCTCTGACTGATGTCCATGGGGTGTCGGTGGTGTGAATTCAGGCTTTCAGGATCCTACCAGATTCTTCCAACCGGTAAAAATATTGTGGGATTGAGACATTGAGACAGTGACGAATCACCTCCAAATGAATTGATCTGACTTGGTGTCCTCCTTCAAACACACAAACATAAAAATCACAAAATAATGTTTGTGACGGTCACCGTTTCTGGGAGCTGAACTCCCACTTGTTGCCTTTGATGTCGTATCGCCAGAGCTCATTCAAGGTAACTTCACTGCAAGAACGCCATTCTTCCCTATCAGAAGAGAGGTCCATCACAGCCACATCCACAGCACTCAGATTGTATACTCTTGAAGTCAGCGAGTGAAGTGCATGTGATTTTACATGCTGTTACCATCTGTCTACTGCAATGACTTGCAAAGATGCACCATACACCGAGAGAACTTGGCAAAATCCCCAACATTGGACCGGACCTCAAGTCGACTTTTGAGAGCTGCTCGCAAAAATGATAGATCAATCGGCCTGTTGCAGGATCCTGGAGCAGTGGAAGAATCCATGGACCGATCCCTTGGTAAGCAGAATCTTGAGCAATAGGCAGTGCTCTTTCAGTTTTGGCACACAAAGGTGTCTAAATCTCGAAGTATCTCACTTCCAGTGCCAGCTTGTGGCACTCAGGTAGTAGTCAAAACCCTCTTGGCAATTGTGAACATCCGGATTTCCTCGTGATCTTCATAGACAGACTGCTCTAGGGAAGTGAATGAAGTTCACGGTGAATTTCACCGAAATTTCAGAGCCATCTCAGCCATCTCCATCTCCTTGACGTGCTCGAAGCCTTTGCCCCCAAAGATCAGCATCATTGGGGCGCTGAAGGGCACCTCCAGCAGGCAACTCACAAAATGCTGAAATCACCATGGAATAAAATATGATGATCTTTGCATCGGCTGCCATTCGGTTACCCGACTTCTCTTGCAAGCTCTACGAATCTACATGTGCTTGTAGGCGATTCATTTTTGCGTGGCTGGGAAAGCAACTTTCTGTTGTGCAGAAGAATTGCGCTCCATTTCTTTCCCTCAAATGCCACGTAGGTATACCACATGCATGCGTAGTATACCTGAAGAATCTGAATAAAACTTCCTGCAACCAGGCCACTCGGTATCCAAGTGCATCGGTCACCCTCAGGCACAATCTTCGACTCATACAGCAAGTCCGTGGACAGTCCTGGTGACGTCATTGCATAGGTCAGAAGTTTCAGAGAAGAGACGTTGCAGAGAAGCAAAAGAAACAGAATCACCGTCCACAAAATCCCATGTATAGCTATATGATTGCTGGCCCATGGCGTGTCCATGAATGTGTACATATATATATATATGTAGTCTGTGTATATTATTTATATATATAATTAGTTGTTTATCTATTTATACCACATTTGTCATTTACCTATTTCTGGTCATCACAGTGTTATATATTGTAAAATATGTTACATATAATATCGAGATAGCTATAGAAACTGCTTGCTACTTGGGCATCTGAAGGGATTGTCTCTCTGATGAGTCTTCCCGTTCAATGTGGCCGCAAACCCCACGGGGTCCACATGTGCCAGATTTCGTGGTGCAATGATGCCGCCATCGTCAGAACTGGTGCGTTTCATAATGGCAAAGAGACTCTGACTCAATGAAATGTCTGTGTTGTTCCATGACCCGCTTCCACGATGAGCTACAGGCATTTCAAAGCCAGCAGAAATCGCAACATATCCATTCACAGGCTTCTCAAAAAAGGGTTTCATGAGCAGAATGCTATGTGGAGCTCGAGGACATTTCTTCCTAGAGACAAAGGTGACAAAGAAGAATGATTTTGGTAATCCAGGGCCCGGTTCACGCGAAGGTGCTAGACCGAAAGTAGAAGTTGCTGTCGAAGTAGCTGACACCACCCAGACCTAGGCACTCTCTTCCTTCTGCGTCTGCATAGTGCTAGTAAACTCAGAAAAAAATGTCTGGTGATTCCAAGAACTTTAGATTCAGAGGGTACATGATCTCGTTTCAGGTGTTAGCAAACCTGAAAGGATTGAGTGAAAGATTCTGCGACCAGCTCCATGATTGCATGTGCTAAGGAGAGTGCAAGTGAGATTTCCTAGGCAATCCTGACCTCAATGCAACCACACATAGCAGTCCACTGCACAATACAACAAAGCTCTGGCTCCTAGCTGCAGAGGATTGCAGAATCCCAAGATGGTTAGAGTGAAACATTGGAACCGTATCAATCGTGCAAATACACTCTCACAATTCAGAAGCCAAATACAGGAAGACTGATGTCATCTACTCATCTAGCCAACTCTGAAGTCACACCCCCACACTATCACAGAAGGCCCTGCCGCCACATTCAAGCCCTGGACCGCATTCGGGTCTCGCATCACACAAGTACCTCTACTTGAAAAAATATTTAGAAAAAAAAAAGTATCTTGCTGAGAAAAGAGCTGACTACATCGGACTACATCTTGTCCTCATTTCTTGATCAAAGTCTTTATCTGCCCCAGGGTCACTTGTGCGCATGCTGATCAAAGTTCCAAGTGTGGTACCTTGACCAAACTTGGCAATCCTCTGTACTGCTTGACAGAAATCCAACTTAAGCTATCAAGAACACACCAGAAGTTGTGTAAACTCTTCAAAACACTGTCTGAAATGGATTGATATTGCCTTGACTAACCTGAGTTTTCCTGCAGGACGGCTGTGTGAAGATACCTTGGCGACCTGGCATCATGCTTAGCGACTTGGAGTGCACGTCAATGAGCTTGATTGGCTTTGAATACAGCAGAACTGGACTTTGTCGAGACAGGTTAGTAACAGGGAGTAGAACTTGAACTCAAGCTGAAGGAAGTACATACCAGAGCGCAACTAACTTCTAGACTGTCCCTATTCTCCAAAAGCGTGCAAAAGCCATGATGGGAACGGAACCTAACATCAGTGACTGCTCCCACTTTCCGACAACACAAATTTGGCAGCGTAACGGCGCCACAGGAATCTCAGTACAGTTGGAGCCAGTTTGGCAGAAGGACTGCGCGGAGTGTGGCATGAAAGATCTTGGGCAAACATGTGCACTACAATGATAACATACAGAGAGGACTACAACCAAAGTGTTAAAATATGTTAAAATGAATCATGGAAAAGGAATAAATACATATAAATAAATGGCACAAGTGAAATAGTCTCCAGGGCCTCTTTGATATGCAGAATTATGAGTCATGGTGCTGTGGCCTGCTGGTCCAGGCTATACTCCTTCTGCGGAAATGTGTATTGAGCCCATGGGCCCAAATATCTGACTCCAGGGTCCTCTCGCGCAACAAGAAGAGCAACAGGATGCTTGTCTCATGTCTATTCTTGCTGCTCATTCTGATTCACTGTCTATTCAAACATGTGTCGATCTTGTCTGCATGTCTGCTTGCCTCGATGGAACCTGGCCTGCCCTCCTACTCAATGTACCCACTCGCCTGTTTCTCTCTCTCTCTCTCTCAGTCTCAATCCAGAAACTCTGACTATGTGCAGGGAATTAAGAATCCTATGAATCCTGCATGGTGGAATAGATCACAATACTGTACAATCCTCGAATAGGCAATGACTCATGACCCAAATATACCCAAATCGTCCCCTCCTCTGGGGTCATTCTCAAGCCGTACCTCAAGGTGAGAGTGCTGCTGCATGCACGGCTGGGGCACAAGTTAACATACGGAAGCCACACAAGCTATTATTAGTCCTACGTTCCCAAATCCCTCTTTGAGGTCAAAGGTTGCAAAGTCTCCATGAATCGCACGGATTCTGTGGCTGTAATGTCTAAAATTCAAAGTGGCTAAAGTTTGCTGAAAGCAGCCAATCACAGGTACTGTAAAGCGTGGTACAGCGGTGCAGCGTGGTGCGGAAATTGCTCTTGGTCGGTCACCACTCGTAGGAAGGCCATGGCCCTTCTGTGGCATTCCAATCACCAAAGGGGTAGTTGTACTCACTCAGGCCCTGCACACTGGACAAGGCACTCCGCACTCCAAACACTCCAATTCTGCCATATCCAAAGGGCTTCAAGCAATTTCAAGACTGTATACCTGAAAAGAAAACCAAGTACGGAACCCAACTGGACATGCAATGTTTTCATATTTGTTCCACAATTTTGGGTTTGGTGTTTTGATGTTTTAACATGTTTTAACGTTTCTTTACAGCAAATATACCTGCCCTGGTCCAGTAGCCTCTTGAGATTTGAAGCAATCAGCTTGCCCCAGCCTCAAGCATGAGGTCCCTCTGCCACATCATGACGTTCTTGAAGTTATACCTCACTGACAAGATGGGAAGCAAAAATTGAGCAAGTGGAAGTGGAATCGCTAGAAGGGCACAAGTAGCTGCGAGAACTGAGCTGTTAGCATAGGCACCAGACATTCAAAATGAAAGCTTTTCATCCACCGGTTCATTCATTGTCTTTCCCTGTAAATGACAGTGGTGCTATACTAAGTCTTATCAAGCAAGTTTTCTTTTGGCATTCCTCGCATGCACAAAGACCTTCGGCAGTGCAAAGGTTAGCATGCACAAACATCTTGAGTTTATGAAAGTTCAATGGCATTTAAAATCCTGCAAATGCATCAGGAAAGCGTCGCACTCGTTCCAAACATTGTCATCGTAGATCTTGTGATCAATCCTGCCGCGGATGCCCCGCAAATACTCCATGGGTAAGCTCATGGTTGGATTTGTTCAGATTGAAACAACGGGAAACTGTGCAAAGCCGCGCTCCTGAAGCATCCTCTTGCCTGGGCTGGAAAGTTACTTATTGAGTTTTGTAGCAATGAGTGTCAGCGGTCTCTCCCTGGTGGTGTTGCTACAAGTTGCCAAATTCACTACAAAGTTGGAAGGAATCAGTTGCACTGGCTTGCTCGAGAAAAGAAAAAAGGAAAAAAACAGAAACCTTACATTTCTGTGATATAGTATAGAGATTTTATGAGATATTGTTAGTCTGCGAGAGTCTCAACTTCAGGGGCTTATTATGGCTTATTGTCACATTCAAAAAGAGCTTACGACATCTTGCGACACCTCATCCCAAACCTGCGAGCTAAGAAAATCATCACAGCATTTCTGCACCTCCACTGGAGGATCAAGGCAAACGGGAAGGTAGTCCAAAATGCCCATCTCAGGTGCCAAGACTTTGGACATGGAAGAACTTGCCAAGGATCTCGCTCTGTGTTAATGAAACAGGATGTGCTTTTTTTAATCCAATGACGATGACAAGTGTATCCAAGCAGAGACATGAGGTGCGCATTTATTTCAGTCTATACAGGTGCTCGTGGAGAGACTGCTTTAAATCATCTTGCTCTACCAGTAATACTCCCGTGAAACCATCTTGGAGTAGTACTCGCGCGGTCCCAAACAGCGGTACCTTTGCAGGGGATACCTGCCATAGCTATTGATTAGAAGTTCCACACTTATTTTGACTGACAACCTGGGCATCATGATCTCTGAGTTCCATACATTGATACCACCTTCCTTTTGTCGCACGCCAAAGATTCCAATGGTGACATTCAGCTCGTCGGTAAATACCCTGGCGTTGCATAAATAAACTCTGACTTAGCATGTAGAGGAAGTTGGTAAGGAGGATCGAGCCTAGACATCCATTAAATGTGGCCACTGGAATGTCGGGTCTAGGCCCAGAAATAACCTGTCACAAGTGGATTTGCTGAGACAAAGGCGCTGCGGTGTCCACCACCTCTGGCTGGTACAGAGGCAGAGGGATGCTTCCTCAGAGCAGGACGGCACACAATCAGATCATCGGGTCACCCAGCTTGGGAGCAGCATGGCATCATATCAACCAACATCCCTTTGCATGGCAAGTCATGGCATTGATATGCATTGATCGTATCTATTGACACAACCGTACAAGTAGCAGTCGGAACTTGGTTTCTCACAATATTGGAGAAAGATGGATAAAGGATGCAATAGTAAGATACAATTGGCGGTGGGGGAACACCCATGTTGAAGCGCATTTGCGACGACCGCCATTGCCCTCAGCCTTTCATCTTTCCCGTCAACGCGACAAAATGTTGCTCTGAAAAGTTCTAACAACTCTAACGAACATGTGCAGAAACGCATGGCGCCAGCTTCAGGTTAGGCTCCGTTGAGGATGAATTTTGAGTTGAAGTATCTTGCCCACTTGGTGGGGATCACCTCGAGTCAGTCGTGAGTCGCTTGCGACAGTCAAAATCGAAAAAAAAATGCTCCTGTCTGCAACATGTCTGCAACATGTCTGCAACATGTCTGCAATATGCAGCTCTATTTGGACTTGGCATCCGACTCCAACAATATGCAGCTCCAGCGGCACACCCTTCGCCTTCACAATGGATTCAATGGATGCTGAGCGGATGCTGTTCATCATGCCATACTTTTGAAGGAAAAAAATGAAAGAATCCAACAGAATCCAACCGAATCCGACCAAAAAAGTCTGAGCAGCTTCTGCAGACTTCTGCATACAGGAGTTAATGGATGTTAATGGTACTCATTCTTGTCAGTGAGACATACTGTATCAATCTGTATCATACTCTCCTGCTTTGAATATGGGGCAAATTCACTGCCCTTGCCTTTTGCAAGTCCTGGCCTGGTTTCCTGCCACGACGAGGTTGCCCACAGTTCTTCGCTTGCTGTCGTACCGCCAGCCCGTGATCTGCAGGAAACTGATCACAAATATGTCTTCAGCTCGAACTTGAATCTTAAGCAGGACGAATTCCAGTGACTCAGACTATTGTATTATTTGTATTTGAGCATTTTGAGCTCCCAACGAAGGTATTGTTGATCGGCGTTGGAAAAAGCATCAAGGAGGTGTTCAGCTGCGACACACAGAAGTTATCCTTCCGAATAGATGAACGACCCGTCAGTGAAAAGATGTCATTTGGACCTGGTCTCGCTGCTTGATGTCCACTTACAAAATGTGACAAAACAAAAGTATGCAAAAGTATGAAATATGTGAAGTAAACAAAGCAGACTTCAAGGGCAATGGTCTCCTCCCAGACTTTCTCCAACAGGTCCGCATCATCTCTCCATTCTGCCAAGAAATGGAAAAATCCAGCAAAATGGATCGGACAAGAGACGCTTGTGGTGGATGTTGTTTCAACACTTTGCAAACGAAAGTGCTGCTAATAAATAGTGTCATGGAGACTCCAGTTCCATCTCCAAGCTTCAGAAAAAGAAGACCATCTCACATGTCATTCCCATGTGCAAGGCGTGTGCATGTTTCAAACATGTTCAAATTGTCAGTGCAAAGCATGCCGGCTCTTCGAGGATTGAAGGCAGAGCCCACCAATGCTGGCGCAGGAGTGGGAAAGTTGATGAGCATCATGTGATATGCTAAAGTGTCTGAAGTGCTCGCAAAGGCAGTGAGGACATGCTGGCACCTTGAACGCTATCCCAGCTGTCTGATCCGGATTTGCTGGAATCAGCAGGTAGGCAATTCCTGGCGTGATGCAGGAACCTGCACTACTGGGATCATACCAGATTGGTCCTCGATTTGGCCAAACAACTCTTTCGCAAGATGTGCACGGCCAAAAGAAGAAACTCTGTGATCATTGGATTTGTTTTTGGAAGTACTCTACACATTGATTAGTTGAACATGCATTGACATTTACTCATCGTTTAGTCTATATGCAAACTTTGTAAGAACAACAAGAAACGTGCAGCCTAATCTGCTCAATCAAAGCATAATATACCTTCCAGCAGAATCAGAAAAAAAAACTGTCATGACAGTTGCCGAACCCAATGTGTCAGGCGCAAAACCAGCAAACAACCTGAGCCTGATGCCAACCTATTGTGCATATTACCTGCTAGCTGCTAGACTCCCCAAAAGTCGTTGATTAATCTGGGGTTACAGTAGCCAGCGTTGCAGCAGAAACCCCAGCGTTGGCATTTGGCTTTCTACTTGGATGGCCCCCCCGCGCTCATCCACCACCCCCTCTTCGTGCGGCTGGGCAGCCGTGGCTCGGTATTGTGCAGGTCCCTGAAACTGCTTGCGGATGGCACGCCGGAAGGAGTTTGTTGGCTGTTGGACTCTAAAGAACCGATTCCAATATTCCTACGCAAAATCAATCAAAAACATATTTACTCACTGCAGGCACGAAAAGTGAAGTCTCGAAAGTGAGTTTTAAGCGACGGGCAGTTCGATCCCGCGAAACCCTGTCAATGTCATTGTTGATTGAATATGTAGCCTTTCCATGTCTGTTCATGTCTTTTCCCACCTAAGTCACCCAACATTCCCAACATGAAAGCAGGTGTAAAAAGCACAGCAAGCCTTCAGCATCCCCTAGCCCTAGCCCTAGCCATGTTTTTGTGTTTTTGTTCGGCACCATTGCAAGCTGAGGCTTGAAATACGCTTTCACCATCTTTCAACTACCCGTTCTTGGTGGCAGACCCGTCCACAGAAGCACCACCAAGACCGGGTGCACGAAGCCAAACTTTGCGCTTGAGGTCTTGGCACAGGAGGACCTGACCACAGGCCACTTGATCCACTTGTCTTGCCACTTGCCATTGATTTCCTAGCGATTTTGATCATATTTCCAAGTGCCTTAGGATGCACCCTTCAAGGCAGGGCAACCATTGGTGGATGTCTAAATATTTGAGACGGAGAGTGCAGTCACTTTCAACATTCAAAGACAACCTACATTCAATCACTAGGTACAAAGCAGCCAATCATGGTAGATTTGGGGCCGTGGGTTTGCGGCACCGGTCGCAGGACGATAAGTGCCGAGAAGCCCCTGGCAAACACCTCTCCCCTACGATGATGGGCACCACTTGCTCAAGGTCCACATACAAAGGCGACACGCCCTGGCGAGCCCTTCCCAAGGAGACAGCTGTGGCACAGCTGTGCGAAAGATTGAATTTGTTAGCAATCCTAAGGTGAGTATTGCCCTAGAATTTTGTCTTGATATTCTATATATAATCATACATATATATATATAATCATATATATATATTTATTTATTTATTTATATTTATATTTATATATACGTATATACATATATATATATATATATATATATATATATATATATATAAT
>Ga0126342_10021560_pt1 | contig 10724 bp, 11 predicted proteins | sample Cyp1metagenome_FD_92528 | JGI IMG/M metagenome (GOLD analysis project Ga0126342, IMG submission 92528) | Coral microbial communities from Lord Howe Island, Old Settlement Bay, Australia - Cyphastrea 1 metagenome | ecosystem: Host-associated > Invertebrates > Cnidaria > Coral ... | reverse complement strand
TACATTTTATTCACATTTTATTACATTCTATATCATTTTATTGCATTTTATATCATTTTATATCATTTATTACATTTTATATCATGTTATTACATTTTATTACATTTTATTGCATTTTATATCATTTTATATCATTTTATTACATTTTATATCATGTTATTACATTTTATTACATTTTTATTACCCATCTAAGTCTTGTTTTGATAATTAAAAAAAACACCATAAAACCAACAGTCATATACACATTTACAAGCCAACTTAGCTACCTGTCCTCCGTCCAAGTCTTGTTTGCTGCATGGGCTGAGATTGGCCATGCGGCCCAGTAGCGTCTCCGTGCCCCCATTAGCCAAGCTGGTAAACGCCAAACGGCTGTTGAATTGAGAGGGTACCATTTAAGTATCAGATGAAATGACTATTGGAGGAGTACCCCCCTAATTAATAAACAATGGTTTATTAATCCGAGGTTGACATTAGTTTATTGTAATTAGATAATTAGATATGATTACAATATATGCCTACATGGGTTTTAAAAAAACACCGACAACTAGTGACAACTACTTCAGGCTGCATCACAGTAATACCCATAGTAGCTCAGGCATACATGGCTTACATAGATATAGTATTTAAAAATAAAAATGAAAAACATGTTTATATGTGTGTGTGTATGTATGTATTAACTATATTATATTCTGTTTGGTGGTTTGGAACATGGCTTTTATTTTTCCATATATTGGGAAGAATAATCCCATTTGACTTTCCTATTTTTCAGAGGGGCTCAACCACCACGCCAGGTCTCCATGCGCAGTCGCAGTAGCGAGGCGGAGCTGCAACGCCTTGGGAGCTGCCGCTAGGATGGTTCCGCTGTGTGCTGGGAAATGATGGAAAAATCACTGGAAAATGGAGAACATGAATGGAAAATGATAGGAACATGCCTGAGATCACTGGAAAAATGGAGGTTTTTCATGGTTTCCCTTTCTCGAAAAATGATGAGAGAGACAGTGAAAAAATGATTTTAGCACTGGAAGATGTAGGATCCTATGGAAGATGATGATTGTAGATGATTTTTGTGGAGCGATGGGTTTTTCATGGAACAGCCAGCATGGAACAGGTATAGGCATGGAATGGCATGGAATATGCTTTCATTTTTTGATCCCTTGAGCAAATCCAATTTAACCCAGAAAAATGTGGATTCAAACCAAACAATGGAACATTTTGATCGTTTTGAACTCAAAACCTAATGTGGTTATGTAGCCAGATTGATGGAGTAGTTGTTTGGGGGAAAATCCTTTAGACTTTTGACCACACCCCTGAACATATCATATGCTACGGCCTTGCCCACAGGCTTTTGACAAGTCGAGCTGCTCCGAAATGCGGACAATTCTGTTGGTGAACTGTAGCTGCCAACTACTTACAATAATTAAGTCTATACGTTGATCCATTTTTAGGGGAGGATGAAGCCCAACAACAACATCATCTTCGCTCCCAGAAACATCTCCAGCACCAGCCCCTGATCCCTACTTGGTGACCTTCGGAGACCAAGGTTTGGATACGGTCTCGCAGCACCTTTCGGAACAGATCATGGGAATGTCTGAGGAGATCCAGCGGCTGCCTAGCCCCAGGGACACCCTCTGGTAAACATAGAAAAAACGATGGAAAATCATAAAATCCTCCACTTTTCATAGATATATCAACTATTCCTATGGCCATGTTCAATAGCAAACTGTTAAATTACCAGAGGGATCCAGAGGGTACAGTATATCCTCCTAAAAACCCTAGTTGACCAAGTTATAAGTGAACTTACGTAGCTAACTAGAGGGCCTCACCTTATAGATTCGAGCCATAGAAAACAGCTTTGCACCGGCCTACCATGGGCCCATTGCAACGTGCGGATTGACTTGCACATACACGTACAGTTACCACCTCTTCATTTGACGGTCGATTCTGGTAGTAGTTTGCCTCGGCAACAAACCCATTTTGCCTCCTTGTATTTGGGGTGTTGGGAGCCTGAATTGCATGAAAGCGCAATTTTAGGAGACAAATACTGTGCAGTGGCTAGGAGGGAGCCGAGTTATAGTCGTCCATCTCCGCAATAAGTAAGTTGGGAGCTCTCAGGAGCTTCCAAAGAGAGTTTCCCTAGCACAGAACATAGCCGCATTATCCCCAACTTGTATCAATTTGTGGCTTTCTATGGGCTACATGCCCTACTCGGGATGATTTACGCCAGGGTCAGCTGAAAATGGCGGATAATCTCGCCGCAAAGATCGCGGCCGTGCAAGATTCCTTCGGTGACGCGATAGAATCGACATCCGGACCTGCATCCCAGGTAACGAGTGGCATGACTAGGGTGCCTCCTACGGTGCATATCCCATTATCGCAAGATGATCAGGGACATACTATAGCTGGTTGGTGGTTTGGAACATTTTTTATTTTTCCATATATTGGGAAGAATAATCCCAACTGACTAATATTTGTCAGAGGGTTGAAACCACCAACGAGTATAATATTTTCCTGGTCATCTTGTCATAATATGTCAGACATGGAATATTCACGATTCCCTGCAGGGAATATCAATGAATATCCCGCTATGATCCATCAGGTTTCAGAAATGCAAGCGGCTTAAGAATCTTAAGACAACAGAAAAAAATGATGGGTATATAAATCAGACCCCATGTCACCGCAGATGGCCATCCCGTGTTCGGTTCCCTGAAAAGCGCATGGATCCGCATCAAATTTTGGGACCTCCTTGAGAAATGCCGGTTTCAGAAAACCCCCGCATCCACGAAGGGTGATCTTAAACGCATTTTGTCCCTGATCCTTGTTCGATGATTATGTTTTACGAAGATTATGTCCCATACTTGCTATTGTATTATATATAGAATTATATATATATACTAATTCGACTCGTTGATTCAAATTTATCTTTGGGGCGGGTAAAAAAGCGAACTGGATTGGTTTCGGGAAGAACTGTGACTTCAAGTTTCCGGAAGAAACTAAAGTCACAGTTGTGAAGTGTTTGAATCCACTGAGTTTTTTCCCCAGGAAAAAAGGGCCATCTGGGTGTCATGGTGTCATGGGTGTCACCCACTGGTTTTAGGAGATCGGCCGCCTTCGGCCCTGATTTTTCATCCGAGGCAGCAGTATGGCCAGCAAAGTGTCGCTGGAAGATCTCCGGCAAAAGGCAATTGATGGTTCACTTCGACAGCTGGATTCTACCCACGCAATGCAACACCGAAACCCACAAATTATGTTTGGAAGATGATATTCCTATTTATCATGGCCATAAATATGGATTCCATATGGTGATTTTTGGGGATAACTGGTGCAACCATCAAAACGGCGGGGATTCAGCAAAGAAGCACCTGAGATTTCTATAGCCGGCAGAAATGTGGGAACCACAGAGAACAGAATAAGAACAACATGAATTCAAGTTAGCCACCTCAACTATTGATTTAAGCTCCCAGAGTTGGCTCAAGGATATTCAAGGGAAAACCTTTACAGAAAAACCACACACACATGTCATGAAAGAATAACAACCTCGCTTTGCTCTAGAATGTTCCTGCAACTAATCCATTGATAAATTGTAGTAAATTGGGTCATGCTGTCATGCTCGGATGTGTAGTTTGCCAATACTTTTTGTTTCGCCCCATATTGATGAAGATTGAATGTAATGTTCAGCTAAAAACCGAATCATTTGCAGGGTAACTATCTATAGTAAGCTAATTCACATATCCTACTGAAGATTAACCAGTGGGAAAACCAATGCCATCAACCTACCATGACTGGGGATATTTTATACCCATAAACATAGTGATGACTCGGGGGTTGTTTATGCCATTGGGTTTACCACATCAAGGTATTTAGGGAAGTACAGTATATATATGTTAAAGATTGTTCAGGGACATGTCAGTCATTCCCACCACGAAAAAGGCTCGCTTCGGATTAGCAGATGCTAAGAAGCGATGCCCTCAATTCCCAATTCCACCTCGCAAGATTCTGCTGCTTTAGCAGTCCTCCATTTTTTTTGACTCAGCAGTTGTCCAATTCCACCAAGCCTCCTGGTGCAGGGTGCCAGTGTATGGATTTCCTGCTTTCCCATTGATCCACCATTCATGGCATGTACAGTATCTTGGTTGTTGATACCTGCATCAACTGCCAATGTCTTTTTGTTCAGCCCAAAGGTGACCCTGCAATAATAGATTGCTAATAAGCCCCCTTGAAAAAGCCCGGCTGCCTTAATTCTCATTTGGGTTGAGTCCCCAACATATTAACAAAAAACATGGCATTTTTACGCAGATCTTCAGCCGTGCCGGCCCCCATTCCAGGTGGAGAAGCAGCTGCAACAAGTGAAAGAAAGTGGAGATGCCTCGCTTCGTGCGCGTGAGGTGCGGCGGTATCGTCCCTGAAGACTGAAGAGTGGTGACAATGTCACGTGACAATGGCTGTGATGTGCTACATGATGCTGTTATACCCTCTGGTAACCTAACATAGCTATGGAAAATCACCATTTTTAATCGGATAATCAACTATAAAAGGGCTATAATTATTTTCAATAGCTATGTTAAATTAGCAGAGGGTAACTTGCCAGAAAGTTGACTGGTGGTCCGAAGATTGAAGGAAAGTACCATTGTGGGGGAGTCTTGGAGTTTCAGCGAAATCTTGGACCAATGTCAACCACCCAGAAACACTGGCAAACTGCCGGTGGAGTTCCATGTTTGTTGTTTGTGTGTATACCGTACCCAAGTTTACCTCATATTCGATCATTCATGTCGGTTTACCAGTTGGTTTGCCAGCGTTGTTTTCCTCCAAAGCCTGCCGTCGTTGTTCCGAACGTCTTCCCACTTTTTTATGTGTGGCTTTCAATTATGATCATATCAGTTTCATTGTTGTAACGCATATCTAAACAATTATGATATCAGTGTCATTGTTGTTTTCCTTCATGTTCCAGGTTTTGTGTCAAATATGCAGCTGCTGTTTGGCCCCTCGATAACTGCAATAAGACATCCACAAGATTCAGATATTGGAAATCTGGCAAACTTTTTCTGTTTCCATCGTCGACTTTACTGCTGGTGCAGTGGTTAGATATCCATTTCAAATTGTTTTTGCCCTCTTTATGGGAAAGCTTGGGGACCACTTCCCACACATGATTTGTTACTTCTTTTCGGGTGTGCAGTTCCGCTTGATTTGCGTGGGTAAACGGCCATGGCATGTTTACATACGTTCATAGGTCATAGGGAAGGGATATATATATATAGCGATAAGGGATTATATTTCCTAACTTCTGGCATGGCCAGGGTGATCATATCCATTCATAATGCATCATAGTGCCATCATTATCATCGTGGACATATCTCCCCTTCAATGGTGCAACGTCACGCAACAGAGGATCATGCCACGGAGAAAGTAGCTGGTTAGTAACCCTGGTGAGTGAAAGTCCCCATGTTATGGGTTATCGATATGTATGTATGCATATATATATATATATACAGATTAGATTAGATTATATATTATATATATATATAAATATAGATTAGATTAGATTAGATAGATAAATAGATGATATATAGAGATAGATATAGATATTGATAGCTAGAGAGATAGGTAGATAGATAGCTAGCTAGATAGATAATTCAATGGGTGATTTATTTATGCTGATCCTAACCCATCATCGAGTTTTTGGATGATCCTCCAAGCAATCTATACGTTTTATACGCCCATGAAACATCACCATTGTTGGTTAACTCACCATCCTTGCTGATTTCATCCACAGAGAATTGAGAGAGAGACCAAGAGAGGCCATTTGCTTTGCCAGATTTAGGGAACAAAATGCAGTTTTCCATCATTTGGGCTGGTGATGCCATGTGAAGCCCTGAGATTTTGATGGTGAACTCAGCGCAGCTCCTCCGAAGGCCGCCTTGAGGGAAGAGATCGGCAGCATTCGGCAGCTTGACCATGGTGACATCGAACAGAATGAGTGAATAAAGAACTGGTTATCATTATTTTGAAGCATTGTTAATCAAAGAAGAAACCTAATGATACTAAATTATCCTTTCATTATTAACTCTCAATATATAGATATAAAGTGAATGATATATATATATACACATAATTTTCTGACAATAATAAGCCAGATCCAATTTCGATTGACATTCCAAAGATAGTTTTTACAAGTGCTTCTGTATGTATGAATGCGTGAAACGTGTGTGAAGTTGTTTGGTTTAACACACTGCTAATGCACACTCGCTGAGAAACCGTATTGATGTGGTTTATTTGTTGATTTGGAGTTCCTGCTTTTTGTTGGCCCGTCATGATAGGAATGGGAACGGTTTTGTTTTTCCTTTATTCCTAGCAGGTGTTGATTGGTGACTTGCCATGTTAGATGAACATTATTGATTATTGTTTCTTGGGGTCAATTTCCATTGTATTGGTCAAACGGTCGCGGGGTCGCTTGGAACCACGGGATTTGGATCGCTTAGAACCGTCCTGGAATCATCATCGTCGTCGTCGTCGTCATCGTCATCCTCATCATCATCATCATCATCACCATCATCATCATCATCATCATCATCATCATCACCATCATCATCAGCAGCAGCAGCACCATCATCATCATCATCATCAGCATCATCATCATCATCATCATCATGATCATCATCACCATCATCATCATCATCACCGTCAGCACCATCATAAGCATCAGCATCCACGTGAACAAACGAGTTGCTTTCTCGCGTGTACAGCCGAGTCGGGTTTTCGCGTGTACAACTGAGGCACCTACCTCACCTCAAATATAATATATATATATATATATTTATATTATATTATATACGTGCATACATATAAAAACAAGGATGCACTTGAGAATACATATTTTCGGCGCGTGTTACCAGCATATTTTGAATAATTTAAATCAGCAGGTATTCTCCAAGAAATAGCATGAATTTGTCTGATGGATGAGTTGCCTCAGAATAAAAAGGTCCAGAATGATTTGCCCACCCCATGTCCCAGCCCCATGTCCCCACTTGTCCCCACTTGTCCCCTAAACCCACCCCATGTCCCAGTCCCGTGGCCCCAAGTATTACCCTAAAGGTCTCATTCGACCCTGCTGGTCCCCTAAACCCACCCCATGTCCCAGCCCCGTGTCCCCACTTGTCCCCTAAACCCACCCCATGCCCCAGCCCCGTAGTGTTACCCCAAATGTCTCATTCCACCATGCTGGTCCCCTAAACCCATCCCATGTCCCAGCCCCGTGTCCCCAAGTGTTACAAAGGTCTCATTCCACCATGCTGGTCCCCTAAACCCACCCCATGTCCCAGCCCCATTCCCCACTCGCCCCCTAAACCCACCCCATGTCCCAGCCCATGCTGGTCCCCTAAACCCACCCCATGCCGCAGCACCATCCCCCACTCGCCCCCTAAACCGACCCCATGTCCCAGCCCCGTATCCCCAAGTGTTACGCTAAAGGTCTCATTCCACCATGCTGGTCACCTAAACCCACCCCACTTGTCCCCTAAACCCACCCGATGTCCCAGCCCCGTGTCCCCAAGTGTTACCCTAAAGGTCTCATTCCACCATGCTGGTTGTAGCAGCCTCAACCATCAACATCTGGACTGGTGGTTCTGCTGATCCTATTCGTGTTGTTCTAAGTGATGCTCCTTGGTTCTAAGTGATCCGGTGGTTCTGAGTGATCCCAATCCTTTGGTTCTAAGTGATCCCCCAACCGGTCAAACAACTTGATTCTTCCGCTTCAAACCCTATTTCTCCCCAAGGAAAAAACTAGGGAAACCCTCGAAGTGTATGTTGCTTTGTTGTTTTTTGGTGGATACATGGAAGAATATGGAAGAATATGGGAGAATATGGAAGAATAGATGTGCATAGACTAACCAGCAAACGATTGAAGTTAGAAAGCAAGTTGGCTTTCATAAATCAGCTATAAATCCGTAATTATTTTCCCTTCAAGCTCTACGAGGTGGTGTCGTATTTTGTAAAAATTGGTTATTCAATCCCGCGAAGTTCTTACTTACACGTCACATGTCTCTTCAAGACCTGCCTTTTTCAACTCACTGGACGAGGGTGCTGGGAGCTAAAAAAACTAAAGAAAACAAAAAAAAACTAGACGATAACATTCGAGCATGTTAAGGAAAAACTCTTGGAGGGAGTGCCCCTTCGGCGGCCCAAAAGTGGAATTTGTTTTTGCATTTTTTCGTTTTATAGTTTTTTTTCCTAGCATTTTTTATTTTTTCTAGTTTGTTTAAGTTTTTGTTAATACTTTTCAGTTTTTTTTAGTTTTTTCTAGTTTCTTTCAGTTTTTTCAGATTTTATTTTGGTTTTCAAGTTTTCGAGCTTTAATATTAATATGTTCTCTGAATTCTAATTTTCTTTCAGCATTCCCTGTTTCTTTTGTAGATTTTGAATTGATTGTATGGAGTGCCAGTGGTGAGATCTCCAAAAAGAACCAAATATCACGCAGAATAGGATTGGATTTTTCTAGCATTTTGATGCATTTTGTAGTTTTTGTTTGGATTTCTTCAGCTTCTTGTCGGGTTCCCCTGGGATTCCTTTAGCATTTTCCAGCTCCAAATTGTTTGAAGCGACGCCTCTTGAAGAGGCATCCGTATGATCCTATGATAAGTGTAGATATATCTACCATAAATCATAGTGAACCTAGTTAGAAACAAATTATTAACCCATTGAAACCCATTAAATAACCATTATTGTTGTCTAAATCCCATCTAATACTATTGTTGTTGGCTAAATCCCATGAAATACCATTACTCACCATTAAACCCCCAGAAAATCCCATGAAATACCATTACACACCATTAAATCACTATAAAACCGCATGAATCACTACAAAATCACCATAAAATCCCACTGAATCACCATAAAACTCCATCAAATCATCCGAAATCCGCGTCGCTTCAGGTCCGACGCCCTGGTGGAAGCGGAGCAATGGTCCCAGCGCGTGGCGGCCGTAGAGAAGGCCTCGCAGAAGCTGTGCACCGAGAGACTTGGACGACTTCAACGTGGCGTTCTTTTTTGGGGGGTGACGGTTGGGAAACAATGGTGGTTTTATAGTCATTTAATGGAATGTTCATGGGAATTACTGAGGTTCAATGTGATTTTATAGTGAGTTAGTGGGATTTAGTTGAATTTTCTGAGTGGTTGAGTAAGATTTAGTAGGTTTTATGGCATTTTTATAGTGATTTAGATGTGTTTTAGTGGATTTTTATGGTGGTAGAATTGGGATGTTATAGTGACAAAATGGTATTTGATAGTGATTTAGGGAATGTTAATGGGAATTGCTGAGGGTTACGGTTAATGTGATTTTGTAGTGATTTAATGATGCTTAATGGGAATTACTGGTGACTTAACGGGTTTTAATAGGATATACTTGTTTTTTTTTGGTTATTTGATGGGGAAAACTGCGGTGAATGATCTCCATTTGTATCTCTAACACCTGACTGAGATAACTGGGATATGAATAATGAATTGATTTTAGATAAATAAATATGATTCGTAACTAGTGCTAACCCTTGTCATTTTCAATACTGGTTTTAAGATGTTTTAAACACTTATCTAACTGGGAAGATCATCTTATGAATGTCAATGGTAGGCTTTTCAGTGCCAGAATGGTGGGTTGAAGAACTATGTATGTCCGTTTATAGTGTGAGTTGTTGACTTCTAAATAACTTTGGAACTGGGTTGTATCTATTTGATGTAATGATTGCTAGAAGGGGCAATCATGAAGAAGAAGAAGCCTGCCTTTTTCAGGCCGGTGAATTCTCAGACTTCATCAGTATTGATCTCCAGGTATTATAGCACACTTTATAATATAATTGGATTGTAGTTAGTTGAATATAGAATATACATATATAGAGTTGGATAAATTGCACAACCGATAAATTGATATGTGGGTCCAAAAGTGTTGAATTTCAAACCAGCCACCAGCCTTGTTCATGGGAAAAACAAGAATTAACCAGGGGATTTTGGTGCACCATATTCTCAGACAAACCCTGAAATTCAATTACTGGGATTTTATTTTATCATATCTCAATGACTTAATGAAAATTCCATTATGAGAATTCAATTCTTGAATTATTTGGGGGTACCATATCAAGTCATTGAGATTGTTTGGGGTTGTTTAACTTTCGTTTGCAGCGAGGGTTTCCATTTTTTTTCTAACGGGTGAACTGTGGGTAAACCGGGTTTCCGGTGAATGGCTGGAGTGAGATGATCAGTGATTTGACGTCTTTGGCAGCTGGATGATGTTTATGGTTTCAGTCATTCGACTTCCATGGTTTGTTGTTTTTTGGATGATAGCCGCCAGTAAACAGAAAAGCAACCATTGGCTGGTGGTTTCAAGTATGTGTGTGTTTCCCATTTTTTTGCAACCATGCAAAAGGGATGATTGGCTGAGAGGATCTTTTTGGGATAGGTTAAAACCACCAAAAGAACCACCATCACCTTTCCCATAAATCCACGGAATTGAATAGGCCCCCCCCCCGCAGATGGGACCTTCATTCCCACTGGTATACCAAACATAGAAGGAAGCGATTTTACATAATCCCATTTTTAGGGGTGTGCCAAATGTCATAAACCTCTATACCGACGGACTGGAAGTTAGAATGTCGTGTTTTCCACCAAAATTTTTCCTTTGAAAGTTAGAATGACGTACCCAAATGGACGTAGAAATTCTACTAAAATTCTACCTTTCAGTCCGTATT
>Ga0126342_10021559_pt1 | contig 10724 bp, 11 predicted proteins | sample Cyp1metagenome_FD_92528 | JGI IMG/M metagenome (GOLD analysis project Ga0126342, IMG submission 92528) | Coral microbial communities from Lord Howe Island, Old Settlement Bay, Australia - Cyphastrea 1 metagenome | ecosystem: Host-associated > Invertebrates > Cnidaria > Coral ... | reverse complement strand
ATCTGGGGGGGGGGCGCAGTAGGTTCTACAAAAAGTTGTGCACGCGTGTGTCACTACAAAATGCAGTGCGTGACAAAAATCATCCAGAAACTAGGACATCACGCATCGAATCTGTGCTTTGTGGATGAAAGGAACTCTGAACATGGATTATATGAACTTGGGTGAGAATTGCCTATTGGACAAAAAGAGCAGGAACCTAATAGAAAGGGATACATGTAGATTATAATTAATAATCGCATGTAATGGCCAAAATAGGTGTGACAAAAGCACGGGGCAGAGATTTTGAACTGCAATCGTCAGAGCTATGGGGCGACAAAAGCGATCTAAGCGCACAACTTCAAATGCAGTTGATTGGTTTTGAACCAAATCTGTCCCATTTTTCTTCCTTATAGTTTCTACATATAAAGCATGTTTTTTCGAACCTTTTGGGACTCTTCTGGAGGGGGACGTAGTAGGTTCTACAAAAAGTTGTGCACGCGTGTGTCACTACAAAATGCAGTGCGTGACAAAAATCATCCAGAAACTAGGACATCACGCATCGAATCTGTGCTTTTTGGTTGAAAGGAACTCTGAACATGGCTTCTTTGAACTTGGGTGAAATTTGCCTATTGGACAAAAAGAGCAGGAACCTAATAGAAAGGGATACGTTTAGATTATAATTTATAATCGCATGTAATGGCAAAAATAGGTGTGACAAAAGCACGGCGCAGAGATTTTGAACTGCAATCGTCAGAGCTATGGGGCAACAAAAACGATCTAAGCGCACAACTTCGAATGCAATAGATTGGTTTTGAAACCAAATCTGTCTCTACATAAAAAGCATGATTTGCGAACTTTTGGGGGCTTATCTGGAAGGGGACGCAGTAGGTTCTACAAAAGGTTGTGCACACGTGCGTCACTACAAAATGCAGTGCATGACAAAAGCCATCCAGAAACTAGGACATCACGCATCGAATCTGTGCTTTTTGGTTGAAAGGAACTCTGAACATGGCTTCTTTGAACTTGGGTGAAATTTGACTATTCGACAAAAAGAGCAGGAACCTAGTAGAAATGAATACATTTATAGATTATAATTAATAATCGCATGTAATGGCCAAAATAGGTTTGACAAAAGCACGGCGCAGAGATTTTGAACCGCAATTGTCAGAGCTTTGGGGCAACAAAAACGATCTAAGCGCACAACTTCAAATTCAATTGATTGGTTTTGAACCAAATCTGTCCCATTTTTCCTTCTTAAAGTCTCTACATTTATTTTTTGTTTGGCTCATCTTACCACGAAATGATCGTGGGTCAAGAGCCATAAATGGTCTGAGGGTCCAATCTATTTGTTAATGTCACCGAGCATGACTGGCAGGGCTATAGGGTTTCCTGTATGACCCAAACAATCACTACTAAATGCATTTCCGATTTTCAAGTGCTAAATGAAACGCCGCTACAAGATGCAGCGCACGCCCTCTTACTACAAAAACTGGTGCACGACTCCTTTTTTTGCTTGAATTATCCACGAATCAGAGGATGGTACCAAGCACGTGTTCACCCTTTTAGTAGTGGAAATGGTAAGGGTATTTTTTTATTATGAAAACCATTGAAAACCAATAAACATAACTTATACTTATACTTATAACTTGCAGTTGGGGTCGTTAGTGGCAGTGGATAAGTTCGGAAATAATAATCCCTACAACTATGGTGAAGTATAACCCACTTATTCATGGAACTGCACCCCCAAGTACAAGCTGGTGGCCCCAGGTATATGTTCTTTCATATATATATATATATAAATCTATCATAAATCCTAATCAACTACTTACAAACTCACTTATATAGCCACTTATGGAGTGCAACCTTGTATGGGTGTGCCAAAAGTGGTATATGTCGTATGCCACATATCCACCGTTCATCACTACATTCACCAATAAATTACAACAATATGTTGCCATGCTCCGTTTTTACACATACACACACAGCCCGCACGCGGGCGCGCAATACTTGGCGGATTATCCCACTTATTTACTCTTATCTATCAATGGCCATGTCAGGTACGAAAATTGGAGGCACATACCATATAAAAGGCCCATGCAGGGGCTATGTGAAAAATATATATGCCTGATATGGTACCGTACCTCTATCGTAGGGTCCTGAAATTCCCAGTGAATATGTATCTATAGTTAACTTGGGTAGTAATAATTAACCAGTTGATTTGGTGTTGAATATCCATATAAATCCTAATCAGCCTACTTAGAAAGGATCATACTCATGGCCTCACCTCCACAAGTCCACAGGTCAGAACAGATCTTGCATCACCTCACAAGAATCAAATGCCGTCCCATACAGTTGTGGTGCAAGATGGTGCGTGATGGTGCGTGTTTCCGATCTTGTCAGGTCACACTCTGCACATTGAGATCATTGGTGATCCGACCTGCCTGGCTGACAAAGTGGTAGTGCTGGTGCAGCAAGGGATGGATCTGTTCAATTACACCTTTCAGTGACTGCTCATTGCTCAGTTTTCCTCCTGGGTTGGCTTCTGAAACACCTACCCCAATTACTCAGTGAAGCTCGACACTCTTCTCTGCGTTGTCATCAGATTGGGCCACGGCCTCATGGCCAGTCAACCAGCATGATGGCACACAAATAAATTGCACAACTGCAGGTTCCTTTCACGTGTGTTTCTTGCTTTGCGAAGCCCATTGAGTATAGATATATCTACCATAAACCCTAGCTATTGGGGTTATGTTCACCAACTTGGCTAAATCCCATCAAATCCCATTAAACCATGTTAACCATATATACCGTATACTATATAAACCGAACTCATTGCAGCTGAACAGGTGAGTTAGGTTCCAGTCGCCAACCCCCCACGGTTGGATGATGAGGTGATCTGGGATGAGAAGTTTAGTTTGGGACAGACAATAAATGATTCCCGGTAAAAATGCATATACTTATATCAATGGCCATTTCAGGAACCTAAATTGGAGGTACCTACCATATATAATATAAGGCCTACGTAAGGGAATATTCCCATAAAATATTGTCTTATATGGTACAGTACCTCCATTTTGGGATCCTGAAATTCCAATTGATTATACCAGAGTATATATATATATGTAAATATATTAATGAATATATGTTGATGTGCAAAAGCGCAGAATTAAACCATTCCAACTTGACGAATTTGACCATGAGCCACAAAAATGGGTGGCTTAAACGGTTCCAAACCTTGAAGGAGACCTGTGGGACCACAGTTCTGTGATGAATTTGAACACCCGCTCCATGGTGCAATGTGTACCAATATCTATCCCATAAATGACCCAGTTACCCTCTGGTAAACGTTTACACAACTATGGAAAATCATGCTTTTTAATGGAACAACTCACTATATATAAATGAAAATTTTCAATAGCTATGTTAGTTTACCAGAGGGTATGTAGATAATTGTACTATAAATGGATCAAATGGGATATAACATGCACATTTTTTGGGGTACCAATTTTTAAATGTAAAGTAACAAAAAATGAAAATGTGCTGGTAATATTAAAATTGATCATTTCATTTACTTTAACAGTACCATTTGTTTATCCAAAACCACATATCAATTGGTTTCCCACTTCTTTAAGAGCTTCTAGGCAATGCCTCGCATGATCTTCCCAGCAACTTGCCACAATGGGGCTTCATATCTCTGGGGATGTCCCAAATCAATCGAGGGCTATGACCAGATGCCAACAAGATACGGCCATTTTTGGGGACAGTAAGCTAGTACCCAATCTAAGAGATTCCACAAATAAGCGGCGAAGTTGGAACATCACATGTTTTTTTCCCAATCAATCAAAAACTTGAGTTACCCGGTTGATTAGTAATTCATTGCAAAGTGGTGGTGAACATAACTCCAATTTCACTATGGTTGATGATACTAAACTAGCTATAGCATTCCTGGTGTTTATAAACCAACGTTCACATAACATAACTGGGGGCCCCACAAAACGTGGGGTATATAGTATAAATGGTTTTCTTGCACAGGCTGCTAGCTAACTCCATGTCCAATCGAGTTTTCTCAGTTGAATCCCATGTGGCCCAAGCAGAAAGAACACGATTTTACATGACAGCCTTATCATCAATAATAACCAAGTATATAATAACCAGTAATTATCTGGTAAATTAACATAGACCCTGGCAGTCATCGGGGTTGGAAGATGAGTTTCCTCTAAGAATTGGTGATGTTCAGGGTCTATGTTTATTTACCAGAGGGTAATTATCTGGTTGGTGGTGGTTCATGGCGAATTTAACAGTGATTTTCATGGTGGTGAATGGTGGTGATTCATGGGTAATAGTGAATTAATGGTTAATAATGGTTAATATAGAATGGTTATCTGGTTGGTGGTTGAGCCCTACCCCTCTGAAAAATATGAGTAAAATGTGACTATTATGAAATTCCCAACATGATGGGAAAAAATAATGTTCCAAACCACCAACCAGTTATATATATATAATAAACTTATGGATAGATAATAGCGATTTACCAGTATAGTGATATCCTCCCATAAACTATTGGCATCTATTGACCATATTTATCATAGTGAACTAAACCAACCCAGCTATGAAGTCACCATAATCACCATTTCAGGATAGAATATCCCTAGAGATATCTCTGTCATATCCCTATAAAGATATCATAATTATAGATATTTATCATAGTTATCATAGTTATATTAATATCATAATTATAGATATTTATCATAGTTATTTGTCATAAACCCATAGATATTTATCATATTATAGATATTTACCCATATATTTATCATAGTTGACATGGAAAACCCCTATGGCTTTCCGGTGAAAAAGAAACATGGCATGGTTTCTTCGGTCGGCGCCTCTGGAGACGTGAAGCCACTCTCAAAGGTGACGTTGACGCCCGGGCCCAGAGTCCTCGGGATCGCTGAGGAGAAATGACGGGAAGACCTTGGAATATTTGTTGATTAGTGGGCAATATGACAAAAATCATAACCAGAGGCTAACTCATGGTGATTACAAGCATCACTCAATGGATTGGTTTGTTGGGGGAAAATCTTAAGCGGAAACCCATGGTTTTTACCATCAAATTGATCGGGGTTTCTGGTTAAAATGTTCACATCATCCAATTCTATGATTGGAATATGTTTTGATTATTGGGTAATATGAGAAAATATGAGAAATATAAACGTCTTTGCTATACTTACAAAATTTGGTGTTCTTGCAAATTTCCCATTTCATACGCACTCAATTGTCAGACTGTTGGTTCCCTGTCATTGATATCAACATATGATTCACTGTTATCAAATGTATCATAGAGAGTGGGGCCCCGTAAATAGCAAGGTTGTCACAATAACTGGGTGAACTTGTGGTTTAAATGTAGGAATTTCTTGCAAATGTCCCATAAACCAATTCTGAGACGACAACAACAACAACATAACCTTTTGATATGTGTATATATATATATATATATACGTGTAAAAAAAAAAAAACGTTACAAGTACCCATGCACCAGTAATTCACCAGCTCTATACCTCCATTGCCCATCTTAAGCATAATTTATGTATATATATATATATAAATAGTCTGTTGTTGTTATCATAATTTCCAAAATTTACTATTAAATATATAGACCAGCATTGGAGGAAATATATATATATACTTTTTATATTTCAACTATTAATTTTCCGTTTTTTACTACTAAATTTTCTGCATTGGAGGGTAACTCTTTTTTTTTGCTTTGAGTTCAGTGCGATTTCGGGCCCCGATTTTGAAGAGATAGTTGGTGAAGTCCCCACAGGATGGTGCCCCCAGTTCTGTGAACGTTGGTTAACAAAAAAAACATGAAAACTATGGTTACTTGCGTATCAAAAACCATGGTGAAATTGGAATTATGTTCACCAACTTCCATAGCCTATATATTCTGTATATATATATAGCTATCTACTGTTGATGGAAGAAATCCTGCACCAGTTGAAAATGATGGTTAATCCCATTATTTTGTTAGGCTTTCAATCATCCTTTTGGTGGTGCAGGACTTCGCAACCATCCACTCGACCGAGGGTGCCATCCTGCATAGTGTACAATAACTGACTTGTGCTTAGTTCGTACGGAATTTTTCGGCAATGATCCACTGGCTAACTATCAATAATCCCAGCAACCCCCAGCAACCCATCCAGCAACCCTACGTTTAGCACGCACCAGTAAGAACAGGAATCGGATACCCTCTGGTAATTTAACATAGCTATTGAAAATACCTCATATATAGGGGGATATATATAGCTGATTTACGTATTCAAAATGGTGATTTTCTATGGTTTTTTGTATCCGAACACCGAAAACCCATGGCGTTTCAAGCCGAGGCTCATCACCGGCACGTCGATCCGAAAGACGCCGCCACCGCGGAAGTACTGCACGTCATAGGAATCTTTGGCGCTGATGTCCTCGGCCGGCAGGGCCTGAAAAAGAAACATAAGGAAAACCATAGGAAAACCATTGGAAAACCATAGGAAAACCATAGGAAAACCACTGGAAAACTCAAGGAACATGTCAATTTAACCAAACAAACATGGTGACTTCGCCGGATTTATACTTGATTTCTGATAGATAAGTTTATGCGAATAACTTGGTTGAGTGTTGGGTTGGTTAAAAAGTCTTGAAAATAATGCAAGCTAGATTAATGAACATATAACCACTTTTTGTGTACTATTGTAGAATAAATCGGTTATAAAACATGTATTCATAGTACTAAGTAGGAAGCACCGCAAGTTGCTAAAAAAAAATGGTGAACGATCAGAATTACTAGTATCATGAATGGTATCTGAGCAAACTGGTGATTGAGTGGGATTAGAATTTGAGTGGGGTTGCAATGGACCCTAATTTGATTGAAATCAGTATGCTAACTATAGCTAAAGTAAATGATAGATATACCTAGAAATATGTTCTTTAATCTCTAAGTATATATGAGCCAACTTACAACTGGACACCCTATGAACACCAACACTCGCTGGATGGTTAAAAATGCCGCAGCCATCTTCTGCTGGCATCGCTGTTGGTACTCCAGCTGCTGCCGCTAGACGAAATGCGATCAAGTTGATGAAATTCTGTGGAGACTTGGTCATACAGTTATGGCCCTTTACCAGTTATAAGTACTAACAAAACCCCAGTTATAGAATGTATAATCCCACTTATAACCAGTTATAACTGATAAATGGCCATAACTGTAGAATTCCCAGGGAGAAATTGCCCGAATAAACATCATGTGGTACTGAGCATCTGGATCTTTGAGTCTGGAAGGAACATCTTGACCGAAGAGCAAAGTGTGCATTTCATTGAAAATTTCCGTCCGTTCCACACATGTAAATACAAACTCCACATAGGCATGGAGAACCATGCATGCATATTGCATATGTATTTATGTGTATATGACCATAATATGACATAATATGTATCCATGGATGTATGTATGTCTATAACATACTAAACCCAATATTTTGCGGTGATTTCTTCACCAAGAAAACCATTAAAAAAAACTGTGCTCGGTCAAAATCGCTTTATCATGTCTACCCCAGAAATGAATGGTTGAATACACAAAAAATCGTCACGTGCGTGTGTTTGTGTGTATATCCCCATTTTGCATACCGGGGGCGATAGTTTTGTCATTTTTGAATAATGAGCAATCAAAATGAGATCCAATTCGAACCTTCCATTTAGAAACTGTCTCTTTCCATGGCAGGGTTTTTAATTTTTACATGTTGGTAGGGAATTCTGCAGAGTAAACTGAAGAGAAATACGACAGAACTCATGCAAGATGACTTGAACGGTGAAATAATAATCCCTATATACCCTCTGGTGAACTTGGTAAACTATACCCTCTGGTAAACTAACATAACTACGTATGACTTCAATAGCTTTAACTGTATGTTTACCAGGCCGGGTACGTACCAAAGAATGTCCATCCAACTGATGGATCCGTGTTAGACCCTCAGGTTGAGGGCAGCATCATGGCTCGCATGACCAATCTCAAATACCCGGCAAAAAAACAGACAAAGTGGTGCCCCCGGTCGATAGCTAAGTTGGTGAACATAACTCGAATAACTATGGTTTATGATACTTATTACTATACTTAATATGGTTTCTAAACCAACTAACATGACTGGGGGGGCCCAGAAAACGTAGGTTTTAAGCTGGTCAAACCATTGCCATGTACCAGGGCATGGCACAAAAGTACGAAGTACAATAGAGGTACTACCCTCTGGTAAACTAACAGTTTGCTATTGAAAATGGCCCATAGAAATAGTTGATTTACCCATTAAAATGGTGATGTTCAATAGCTATGTAACAAATTACCAGAGGGTATTTTTGTTGCTTATTTAACATAGCTATAGAAAATCAACTAATATAGCGAACAATCATCCATACGGTGAAGCATTTTCGCTATGTAACAAATTACCAGAGGGTGCCCTCCACAATTGGACTCCTGTTTTTGACGAGTAATTACCAACATGTTTTTCTGGTTGGTGGTTTCAACCCCTCTGAAAAATATGAAAATCAGTTGGGATTATTATTCCCAACTGAATGGAAAAATATAAAATGTTCCAAACCACCAACCAGTTTTGAGTGAATGTCCACGTTTTTCATGGTGAAGTTCCAATTGCCCAGTTGGCCAGTGGGCTCCGCCCCCACCAAAGTAAAGCCCAGATGCGAAGGATGTGTTGACACCTGTCAAGATGTGGCACAAAAGCCACAGATATTTCTATGGGATGTCAGAACACCCAAATCTTGTAGCCCTGTCAACCGACTATAATTCTTACTCCGTGGTTCATCCTACTTAGTAGGTTAGTTCATCGGAGTTGTAAGTGGAGTAACCCTACGTATCCCACTGATGATTGGGGATATAACCTACTCAGGATTCGTGGGATGAACCACCAAAAAGCTGGTTTTTCGGACGAATTTTACCGTTGATAGCAACAAATGAAAAGTTGTAGCCAGTATCGAACCAGTCGATCGACCCAGATTCCATGCTATTCCCATTAAATCACCATTAAATCACCATTACCCTCTGGTAAACTAACATAGCGATGGGAAATCACCATTTTTAATGGGTCGGTAAATCCACTATAAATGGCCATTTTCTATAGCTATGTTAGTTTACCATAGGGTAAGTCCTATTGAACAAGCATACAAAACAACAGATCATTCTGCGGCTGATCTCTTGCCCGGCCTTTGCCACAGCCTCCAACGGTGGACCATGGCACAGTTGGCCTATAACCTATGGAAAATCACCTTTTTTAATGCCAGCATTGATAAATATATATATATATATATTTATATATACATATACTGGTTGGTGGTTGACCTACCCCTTTGAAAAATATTAGCCAATGGGAAGGATTATCCCATATATTATGGAAAATAAAAACATGTTTGAAACCACCAACCCGTATATATACACATATATGGTATACATCCATTTACATAGGATTTTCCCATGGCTTGTGATCACCTCTTACAATGCCTCTCCTGCATCCTGTCACGTCCCGCAGCCTGCCACGATCCTTGCAGGATTGCCGCGAACGTTCTGTGCTGGGCTAATGCCTGGCTGAGGTATTTGGGTCACGTTGGGTGGTGGTGCCTCACAATTAGGAATTTCACCACTTATGATGGTAATTCAATATGATTTAATATGATTTATAATCATCTTTGCTGAGTTTCATGAGCATCGTTTGTACAGAAGATTTGCCATAGCATTTTGGCGGCGCTCGCTACGATCAAAATTCCTGTGAACCACCCTATCTCTGTGGTATTTCCATTGTCAAATCCCACGAATGGCTGGCAAAATTCAAGAAACAACTCAATATTCCAAAGTCAAATCTCATGAAAATGAGAGTGTAGCCCACTACAATAACAGCATCCAAAAAATTGCATCCTATGATCTTACACAAACGTTGGCATCTCTCAAACGAAGAACATACCAAACCGCTGTTCATTGGGTTCAGGTATGACTTCTTTGGTCAGAGCTAAACGAACAACCGAAACTAACTTACCAGAATAGACAATTTATAAGGATTGCTTTGGATTGTCTGCCCAATTAGGTCGTGTTTCATTGTTATGATTCATTTCAACCCGTTTCATAACCAAACATACCGAAACCATACTATAGGAATCTAAAGCTATACACACATACCGAGAACATTCAAGAAATCAAGAGCAATTGCACATTGGTTTGTTTTCTTCCTGAAAATCATGATTTCCCTTGCACGCATGGACGTGGTTTTGTATCAGCATTGGTTACTACCACGTTTGATGGTCCACCATTACATGGCCAATCTTAGATACCCTGCAAAAATAAATTCTTAGCTGGTTGGTAGATAATCCTATTGATACCAAAAGACTAAAGGATTAAACTACCCATCCAAGATTCATCTAGATTATACAATACTCCCTTTCAAAATTGTCTTTTTGGGGGGTATGCCCCATTTTGTCCGTGCAATTGATTTGACTGGTTGGTAACCCCTATGACGGGGTACGATTGATGGCTTTTAATGTTGATTCCAATCCATTTCCGATTACCAGTTCACGAACTGAATATGTATGCTATTAAAAAAATACTTTACTTCGTGTGATCCCCACCATGACATTTATACATTTTCTTACTGGCAAATCTTCTGGCATTCTATCTGACATATCTTCTGGCATTCTATCTGGCATTCTATCTGGCATAT
>Ga0126342_10021558_pt1 | contig 10724 bp, 8 predicted proteins | sample Cyp1metagenome_FD_92528 | JGI IMG/M metagenome (GOLD analysis project Ga0126342, IMG submission 92528) | Coral microbial communities from Lord Howe Island, Old Settlement Bay, Australia - Cyphastrea 1 metagenome | ecosystem: Host-associated > Invertebrates > Cnidaria > Coral ... | reverse complement strand
CAACCACCTTTCGGTCAATCAGTGGATTCGCTCTGCCATCCGTGATTCACAACAACCAACGTCTCCTATAGGTTTCCTATTCTGAAACTTCCGCCACCGCCTTGTGCGGTACTACTGGTAGTAATGGCAAGAATACGAATGAAATAACAATACCAATCTATAGCAATCGAATCAATAATATTATACGACGTCATCATGCACGCCACACCCGGATGCAGCACAAGGCACGGACAGCGCCACACGGCCAAAAATATTGGCCACCACAAGGCACGCGCGCATGAAGCACCGTGTCACCATGGAGTAGCTCCTGGATAGCGCAAGGCAAGTACAATGACCATCTTGGTATTCCAAATCACCAAGGCTGCAGGCGAGGCACTGAACAGACCAATGTGGCTGGAACTGCACGAAGAAAATGCAAAAGCGTCTTTGTAGGCTAGGCCTGTGTAGCTGCAATCAGTTCAGACTCTGGACCTTCCAGTGATTCTAGTGTCAATTGTGCTTCCTGGGATGAAAATCGTAAGAACAAAAATAGCCTTCCACCTTTGCAACTTGTAAAGTGAGGCTGTGCACTGCATAGCTCTGCCGATGCAAACGAGATGCCTGGGGACAAGGTCTGAATACGCTGCACTAATGGCCTGATACACTGAGCAAGGCCAAAGGGTTCCAAGCCAACAGAGGCAAAATGCATCAATACGATTCTGTATGTGTATGTATATATATATAATATTATCATTATATACAGAACAAACCATTAATGGCATATGATGGTATATGTATACATAGTATATATGGAGATATGTGTGCGTCTGTGATTATATGTGGTATGTGTGTGTGTGTTACAATTGAAAGCTCTGCGTTTGTGTCTCTATGTTTATGTCATTTGCGCTCAGCAATCACCTCCTGCTGCATCCAACTGGATGTCGCAGCCTGCTGCACCTTCAGCTGCAGAGCTAGAAAGTCTGAATTGCGCTTGCGAGTCCAGGCAGACTCCTCGTTCGCAAAGGTCACCTGATACCTCAGATCTCAGCAAATCTCAGTAGCATAGAGGCATAGAGCAGCATTCATGCCGCGTGAAGATCGTGAAACCAGAGAGAACTCCATATCTTTTTGTGGTTCCTTTTTTCTGACGTTTACCCCCCCGCAGTGGGAAAGAAATGATTTTAAGATTTTGAAATCAGCCTTGGGCAGGGAATGTCCTGGGTCTCCTAGTTTCAACTGTGGCCCCTGGCATATGTAGCAGCATGAACTGCACGTCCAGCTCGGACAAACGCAAACGCACGGCCGCAGCCGCCCTGCCAGCACAGCAGCCAAGACTTCATCGAAAGTCTGTATGATATTGTGTGATTATAATATGTGTGAAAAATCCCAAAACCCAAAGGAAAGAAATGTGAAATGTTATGACTGTTATGAAATGTTCATCTTCCTTTGAGGATTGCTCACTTTGCCGGTTTGTTTTACAGTAGGTGGCCCAAAGTTTGGCTCACACCTCGTCATGGGGCAACTTCAAATGTGCAGCGACAAACCAAAATCTCGGCCTCACGCAGAAAATTGCCAGCCAACGCGCCAAGGATTTGACCGCTTCATTCTTCCTCATGGCACTCCATGCGCCGCAGCCCACGGCACGAAGTCGCGATGCCAAACTCAGTTTCAGCACCTGAATCGGGGCAATGTTCCTGGATCAGCCTACGACTGCTTCAAACCAGTATGATCGCAGATCCGGCAAAGGGTTTGGCCTTGCTTTCAGAAAGTCTATCCCCTTTGCAAAGTGCGATGAGCAACAACTTGAAGATCCAGCCTGGGCGTGAGCCGCATCTCGCGTGAGGAAGTACTCCTCCTTCCACCATCCCTGGGCTGCAGGGCTTTTTGGTTCAAGAATAACGTCCAGATTCACAGTTTCAGTGACCCAAGCTACCTGAGAAAGTCTCGAAAATGCAATCTCTCATTACCAACCAAAAGTGTCGGTGGCATTGGCACGGCTGGACACCCTCTAGGGGCCACGCCCCAGCCACGGCCCCATTGGCCCAGCCTCTTGCCGCATCTGCACATCCCGCCAAACGGCCGCGGCAAAAAAAAAGACGTGGAAAAAGGCAACAGCCCAGAGCGACAGAGCAGCAGCGGAAGAAGGCCAGGTATCATCCTGGAGCGGTATTTCACCGGCTCTAAGGGGGTTATCTAATGTTATCTACCAGGGGACAAGGATTTGACCGGAAAGATTGTATAACCACAATGAAATGTGGATTTATAAAACAGATTAGAACAGGGTAGAGCAGGAATAGAGGTCTAACATGGTCTAACCACCTTGAAATGAAGATTCAGCGAATGTTAGCGAGTTTCATAGTCGCAGCATGGTGATGGGAGACAAAAAATGTTGGCCATGGGGACCCGTCATGACCCGTCATGACCCGTCACCTGCAGTTGGTCATAGGATCACAGTTCCAGAAAGTTGGTGGCTTACTTGCCCCTGCCCTGCATGACAGTGCTACTTTGCAGGGGCATTTAACTTCATTTAACATCAGTGAGTGTATCACTGTGTCATCTGGCCAGTGTCAAGTCCAAGAATGCATTCAGTCAACAGTCAACCTCCTGAAAACACGTGCGGCCCAGGATCTGTAGAAAAGCGCAGCGCGGAAGCTGTCAATGTGTCGCACATCGAAATTTCATGGTGGCCGTGGCCGAGCCGAGCTACAAGGCTAGACCCACTAGGCAACAGACACACCAAAGAAACCTGATGAAGCCTCGATGTTGCACACCCCTGTGCTGCAGTTGATCTGCAAGCTGTATTGCAAATAAAACAAACTATTGAATTGGCTCTTTGAGAATCTACAGAGCTGGGTATCTTCCCAACCAAACCTCATGTTGAAGCATAATGGACAACACACCATGAGAATCTTCCCTATGGGGAAAGGTGGCTGGCAGCGGTGGTTCGAAACCAAAGATTGACATGACGATGGCCAAATCACATGGCATTTCAAAGCATGGCAGCCTCTCATTGCAGTCTATCTATCTATATATCTATCTATCTATCCTATCCCGTCCCATTCTATTCTATTTTATTCTATTCCATTCCTTTCCAATCTATATAATTCATTCCAATCTGATCCAATCGAATCTAATCTACAGTAATCTAATCTGATCTTCCTATACACCTAAACATATACATTATACATTATACATTATATATATGTGTGTGTGTGAAATTTTATAAATATGCACTCCGATGATCGTTTGTCGAAGGGTCCCAGAAAAAAGGTCCCTGGGATCGCTCACTCAACTCCCAATTTTATCCATGTTTCTTCAGGTTCCTCAGTGCACATTTTCTGGTCGCCTGACCAGTTGGAGAACCTGGCCGGATCAAATTGGATCACAGCTACCGTGGACGATCTTGGACGCCCACTCAGTCTTGGATGCAGGACATGATGGAGTTGAAACTGATCACCTCTGTTGCCACAGCCCTTCACAGCACCCCCAGCCAAACTCCACAAAAAGAAAAGAACATCAAAATCAATGTCGCAAAACATTGAAGAGACATCAATGGACCATTCTCTTCCTCCAACCTACATCATCCTAAATCCAAGAATAGTCTCTTAAACTCTTGGAGCTGGAAAGTTCAAGGTCTTTTGGGGCCTGCATTGGTTGCATGTCCACATGGGCATGGGATCGCGGTCCCAGTGGCATCGGGCTGCAGCGATGACGGAGCCATGGCCTGGAAGAGCCGCAGCGCGTGGCGCCAGTGGCTGCTCTTGGCGGAGGAGCTGATGACGCCGTTGAAGCTGATGACATCCGGGGCCAGCCGCGCCATGGCCATGGCACCCAGGAAATGCAAGGCCTGGAGCATCGAGAGCAAAATGAGCAAAGCCGGCATCAAATGATTTTTTGGAATTAATTAATTTTTTGGATTCTTAAAATGAATCTGAAATTGATGAATTAATAAATTAATACGATGTAATCCTCCAAAAATGACCAGAATGATGAGTCCATGAGTGCCACAGTTTGACCCCTTCCTAACAAGTCACCTCCGGCTAGGTGAAGAATCCCTTGTGATAGTGCTATGCTGCACCAGCAGCAGTTCCATCATCAATTTTGTTGTCCTCATCACAGCTACTCTCATCACTATCACACTCATCATCACCACCGTTAACATGCAATGTTCTCAGCAGTGGTCGGAATCATCTATGAACACATGGGGAAAGCCACACCCTGCCTGCTGCCATTGCTGGCTCCTTGCACAACAACTGATGATAGTATTGAAGCTGATGTTGTCCAAATGAATCTTGGCCTCAGGGCGGCTTGAGCAGTTCAATCAGCTGATCACCCCATAGCATCCGCATTTGCATATACATACCCATATGCAAATAGCACACATAGTCTGTCTGGGTCTGCACATGTGCAGTTTATAAGCAACAATGCAGTTGTGTTCATAAATATACATATGTGCCTCTGTGTGTGTGTGCGCGCATGCACATGTGGAGATACACATGATCGAGTTGAGCTAGATTCAGGTGGATTTCAGGGCCTTCTAATCTTTTGGCTGACCGCCAACCACCAAGACAAATGATATGTGGCTCAACATTGCCAACCGACAATCAGAAGGGCATCATGAGGCATCAGAGCATAGGAAGATTTCGGACTGGTCTCCCTGCCTCCGGGGCAGCTTCCATGAGATCTAGGGCTTTCTCCCGTTGTTCGCCCTTGGCATATGCAGCCAGCATGGCGTTGATGGTGATGACGCTGGGTTGTAGCTTCTTGCGCATGGAGTCGAAAAGTGCCAGGGCCAAGTCCCATCGGCCAGTTCGTCCGCATGAGCTAATGGCTGCATTGAAAGTGATGACATCTGGTGAAACCTTGGCCCTTGGCATGGCATCAAACATCGCCATAGCTTGGTGGTGCTGCCGTCCCTTGTCACAGCAGCTGATGGTGCTGTTGAAAGTGATGACGTCTGGAAGGACTGCTGTGTCGCGCATTGCCTCGAACAAACCGATAGCTTGCTGCCAACGGCCCCCCTTCTCACATGAGCTGATCCCTGCATTGAAGCTGATAGTGTCACCTGAAGGAGTTGACGCCCTCCTGAAAAACAACCAATGCTCCGGAATGAGCTTCAAAAAGATTCAGGAAAACCAACTTACTACTCTGGGTCTTGAATGTTATTCCGCGTGATCAGTGAAAAGGTCTGTACCAGCGAGCCTCACCAAACACCTTTGCTGAGCCCTCTGGCGTTTTGGCGCGCCTTGAACTTGTGCTTCAGCCATGGACTTCAACAAACTGATGGCTTCCCTCCACAGGCTGGCCCTGGCACAGGCAGACATCCCAATGGTGAACTTCCGGGCATCCAGCGGTCTCTTCTCCATTCGTAACACCTCCAGCACAGTGAAGATCAGATGGGCATCCGAAGTCGCAGCCAATGTCTTCAAAATCTGCGTCACCGAACCTGTCCAAGTTTTTCTGCTGGATAAAGCTGTCTTCACAGCTTCTTGTGAAGGAAACTTGCTTAGCTCCAGAAGTTTCACCAAGGGATCCTTTTTGGGCTCCAACTTTCCACGGCTAGATCGGCAACGACCACCATGACCCAACCTTCCAAGTGTCCTTGAGACCACCCCAAGCACCGGCGCATGGCTGATCATATTCAATCCCTCAAGCCATATGCTGCGTTCATATCAAAACCTCATGCAAATGATTCTGGCCGAAAGTCTTGGCATTGTATCCACTCTTTCGACATGCAAAGAAAACGACGTTCAGGGAAATAAAATTACGACCGGGACTCGTTGCACAAGTGTTCCTGCCGAATCTGGCGTGAGACCCTCCCGTGTATACATGGAAAAATGCATGGATTACATCAGTTTATTTGTATGTATATAATTTAACCTAATGTCATGTGATGTATATAATCTAATCCAAATTAAATGTAATGTACATGCACATGCACATGTAAATGTAATGTACGTATGTGTGCATGGCATATTATTACATAATCATGTATACTTGCCACGCACATACATGTGCGCGTGTGTGTGTGTGTGTAATCAATAAATGAGCAATGCATAGTAATGTAATATATAATAATATATATCACATATCCATGTGACTAGCAGCCAACCCCATTCGCTCCGACTCTAAAACTCTGAGCTCCTTGCCTTCCACGTTTCACTGGGCAGCCTCCCATGCGGGGCGTTTCCGCCATGCTTTTAGAACACTGATGATTGGTTGCAGGGGCACTGGTGTATGGGTACACAATCATTCAAATATGGGTATAGATCCGTCATGTAAAGCAAGCCTTTCCGGCTGTCTACAACATGCCGCTTTGGGAGGCGACTGCAACCAGGGCTGTCTGCATTTTCCACTGTAAAATCTCAAGCCTCCAACAGGCGCCGCCGCCAAGGGCTAAGGAAAAAAGGCGCAAAAGGAGGTGTCCGGTCGACGACCTTCTTTAAAAAGAGTCGAAGAGTTACGGTGGTAGATCCAGGATAAGCATGCCAGGAGGCCTCGACATTGATCCCGCAGTAGATCTTTTCTCAAAGTTTGCAGCGGAAGTATGGTTGTTTTTAAGTAGACAACCTGTTCGGTCACACTGTCGGATCAACTTCACAGGCAGCCGTCAGCCCTTCGGGCTGTCAGTGCAAAAAGCGAAGCATCTACCTGGCTTTTTTTTGGTGTATCCAGCTTGAAAGCTGGGTTGAGTTCCCAGGAGTGCCCCCATTATTTGTCGTTCAGAAAACTCAACGATAAAACACTGCGGACACTGGATGCTGCTTCTCTATCCAGGGGAGTCCACGGCTTGCAACAGGAAGAGGATGTTTGGGGACGCGTGCGGCACGAGATCAGGAGGCGAATCCTGCGACACAGATTGGCCGGCAACCTAAGCCTATGAAAGGAGAAGCGACGGCCAGATTACAATCATCATCATATATTTATAAAACAATGTTTAAAAAAAATGTTTACAAAGTGAGTGCTAACCCCAGTCACGTGTGGAAGCCACATGATTCCTTTCCACACGGTTTTCGTATCCAAATCCTCCTCGATGAGTGGCAGAGAGGAATCTGGACTGCCTGGACTCCTGTGCTTTGCAACACTGATCAAGCCCAGTAGCTCCATGATGCAAACAGAAGGGTGCCAGCGCCATCAGAATTATCATAGGAATCAACATTAGAATTCAGAATCATCACAAGAATGATAAGTCATAAGTCAAAAATATTCATATATCATAAGAATAGGGAAATACCAAACACCCCATTCATGGGGTCAAGATTTGAAGACCATCACTGTTTTCGGACTCTTTGTGGGATTACCAATCAGTTGGACCCCATCCCCGTGGGTTTGGACCAAGGGATTGGGAGCAGCAAAATGACGACTTTCGAATGAACGTCACGACAAACATAATATTTGAAACGGAACAATTACACATGTATTATGTTTGGATGACCTGTGTCATCTGTGTCTAAAAATCTCCAGAAATCTTCCTAGTCTCGTGTCCCCCCCTAGCCTTTGGCGCACCATGGCGCAGCGGATCTCCTGGGGGTGCGGAGCCACATGCTCCTGGGAGTCCTCAGCATGTCACTGAGCTCATCCAACTGACGCTGAAGGCTGTCCAATCCTCAGCGACGCTCATGTTCGGACTTTGATTCCGCGTTTTTCCACATTTGTTGGACGGAAAAAAAGTGGAAATGTAGGAGTTCTGAAGTGTACAATCATTCTAATGGGTTCAAGGAAAACTCTCCAGACTGGAAAGGTGAAACAACTGTATACAAGATGAGTGTGCGAGTCAATCCGCGCGTCTCTGCAGGACTATGCATTGCGGAGACAAGTGTGCAGAAGCAACGCGGGAACCACTATATAATCAATATACAATATCCGGTTCAATTATGGAGATTTCAAGGTAATCATTTCTCCTTGATCGAGATGAAATACCATCACGAAACTTGGGCGAACTCCAAGGTTATATTTCGTAGGACTTATGCCATGTGGGACCGGCAACAATTTGTCTTATGAAGACAGGAACCCGTCAGATTGCTTCAACATAGCCATGTAGACAAATCACATATGACAGCAGATTGTCGCTTACTGTGCGTATATTGTATTTGTAAGGCTTACCGGACCATCCACTTCAAAATGCACTTTCACTTCAGCCTCCTTCACATACCGTTCGCAGAACTTTCCTGAAAATCTCCCTATCGCTAACATGATAAGTTATATGTATCTAATTGTGATTCATGATTCCAACTTTCACACATCTTTTGCACGCCTTATTACTCCTTGTCCAGCCAGGCAACTGCCCTGCAAATCTACGCTCTGCTCCTGGGATTCGGATTCGGCAGCTCCCTAGGGATTCGGTTCGTATCTCGTACCAATGTCATTCTTCACTGGGTTGGTGAAGCGATACAGACAGTACAAGGCTGATTGGATGCCAAAGACGAATAGACTCACTGACTCACTATAGTATTATAGACATCTATAGGCTGGTTATACTCTTTTCCCATCAGAAATTCCTGATGCCCTTCGAGGCCAGCGCTCCTTGGACCAGAGATGCATTGCTGCCAAGTCCAGTGCCTTTGCGGGCCCTCGCAGGCGAAGACAACCTTGGATGAACCTCAGCCAGTTGCGGAGGACATGGGTCATCCCTTATACTGGTTGATAGGGGTTCCCGTTCTAGGCCACAAAATCCCCAGCAAGCCAGGTAGTATAACCTCTTGTGGTAAGTAGTAGCTAATCATATCGACAAGGGTTTTGATCACTGCTCAGTTGACACGAATGGACTGCAACTTTCCACAAAGAATATCCTTTTCTCCCAATTTCTCCCATGCTAAACAGAATCAAGGTCAACTCATCAACATCCCACTACCTGATTGGTCGATTCTCCCGTGATGCACAACCCCAGCATCATCCATCAAGGGGCTCCACAATGCTTAGACTGCCGGAATCATCCCGGTCCAGGAATTCAAAGAGCTGGTCTGCGTCGCCCATCTCGATTTCTTGGTGTGTCGGGATGGTAGGAGGGGTTGCAGCACAGTGACCCCAACATTCGGATGGAAAATGCATAAAAACTCCTAAAAGGGTCACCATCACATCTTTGTCCAGCCGCCGATGGCATCCAAATACCGAGTCATAGCCTGCAAGACATTGTGGCCGCCATGGTCTACAGAATGAGACACTCAACTGTCTTTTGGCACAATTTGTGTAGATCGTCGCACTTTTTTCTTCCAGTCATTCCAGTTGGCTATTTGTGGTCATCGTGTTGAGGCCACCGTTGAAATCAATTTATCCTTGCATATCTTTCAACGACATCTAGCTACTGCTGAACCAGGATTTCGGCAAACTTTGGTTATGCTCTGAACCTGCTTCACATTCTTTTGCTGTACATGTTTCAGCTTCCTTGGACTTGGACTTCACAGAGTTGTCAAAGTCCTGCATTCATCGATTCCAAGGCAAACCCAGCTTTCAAGTCAAATCGTAAGGTCGCTTGATGCCCTGAACCACTCTCTTGAGTTGATCTTGGACTCGAGACATGTCACCGCCATGTGTTGGCCGTACCCATGTGAGGATTCTGTCGCCTTGGCTGCACAAGGAAGAGGCTCCCAGTAACTTCCAGAGCTGCTGTGATGCCGTTGCCCGAACGAATTCTCTGAGTCCTCAAGCCCCCGGCCTTTCCATTTGCTACTGGGCAAGGCAACCTGTACTTGAAGCATCTATGAAATCTATGAATTCAAAAGCCATAAGATCTGGTCTCCAACTGCTTTGAGCCAAAATGCCAAAATGTTGGACAAATGGTGGGCTTCCAGTGCTTCCAGTCTGCGTAGTCCATGGCTTTCATTCGATTGTGGCTACCAGCGGCTACCATGGCCTCAGACCTGAACGCCCCGACTGGCCCCGGGCCAACCCTGCAGCCTCCGAGTGCAGCAAATCATCAAACTCCTCCTTCGAAAGCTCATCACCTTGGACTTGGCAGGGCGCAGGGTTTATTTCTTGGGTGGAGCAGAGCCCAAGGACTTTCATCATCAAGACTATCCGTGACTATCCCTCCTCAAACAGTGCTAGTTGCCAAAGGGTGTTGGCATCAAGGCAGGAGCTGCCAAGGGGACTTTCCGCCTCCTGGCCTTCAGGATTAATTGGCAGAATATTTGGATGACTTCCGTCTCTCCAAGTTACCAGCTTTCTTCCCCGTCTGCACAAAAATGTCTGCAGCCATACGTACAAGCTCGTCCCGCTTCCTGCGGCTCTGTGACACACCAAATCGGGAAACCTTCAAAACAAGACGCTCATATGGTATCAGAATAATTCCTGTGAATCTGGATGGTGACATGCCAAAAATGGTGTTTGGACATGTGTCAGACTTAGTGATAGTGAGACGTGAGCGAACAAATATCATATAAATGAATAGGCATATAGACATATATATATGCATGTAACATATAATCTATATATATATACATAAAACATATATATATACATATAACATCTCATCTATACAGCATATATATATACACATAACATATATATATAAATAACATTTATACAACATATATATATATATACATATATAACATATAGATATATATATATACATACAACATTAATACAACATATATATATATCATATAATATATATAATACATAATAATATATACTTATAACATATAATATATATAAAACATAATAATATATATTTATAACATATAACATATATATACATAACATATATATATATAACATATATATAACATATATATATATAACAT
>Ga0126342_10021557_pt1 | contig 10724 bp, 7 predicted proteins | sample Cyp1metagenome_FD_92528 | JGI IMG/M metagenome (GOLD analysis project Ga0126342, IMG submission 92528) | Coral microbial communities from Lord Howe Island, Old Settlement Bay, Australia - Cyphastrea 1 metagenome | ecosystem: Host-associated > Invertebrates > Cnidaria > Coral ... | reverse complement strand
AGGTTGATGTTTGTAATTTAAAATCAATAAGGCCTAATTTAAAATCAATAGGGGCTGAAAAATCAGATTCTGAAAATTATTTGTAGCTATTGCACGCGCTTTACTATTGTCCATCCAACATTACTAGTTGCCAACGATAGGTTTCCCTAATATGGCTTATATCCCATGACGGATCCATGGTGCTGGGAGAAATATGCTAACAAAAATGGGGTATATTGATGAGATCCATGTTAGCATATATACCAGCACCATGGATCCTATAATAACGGCAATAACTCGTTGGCATTTTGGGGCGGGCTCAACTGGTTTCCCGTCGTTCGGAAATTCATGGCATCACTGCGGTCCGGCGGAAGTCCATGTTTTCCCCAGCTGGTTCTTCCTTTTCTATCTCCTATGGAGCTACCCCAGCCGGATGGTTTTCATGGAAAATCCATCTATTTCATGGATGATGAACATATGGGTATGGATCAATACCTATTAATAGCATTTTTAGGGGGAACATCCATAAATCCCAGCTATTTTTAGGGGTTCACCAGGGTTTTTTCAGGTTTTGACACACTGCCATATGGATTAATAAGTGGATTAATGGATGAATAAGTGGATGAATAAGTGGATTAATGTGGATTAACATGTGGATTTCATGGATGATGAACATATGATAACTCGAATTTTCCCCCATGACTTTGGAAACCTCTGGAATTCCCAGCAGAAAATTCTGGCTCAACTTCGGCGGCCTTGGTCATAGCAGGTGGCGCCCGTGACGTAGACGCACTCCTCCTCCGGGCTGCTGATCACTTTCAGCCTGCACTACCACGGATCCGGTGAAGGGATCCTAACCGGCAAACCTAAGTTGGTGCCAATAACTGCAATTTCACTATGGTTTATGGTACGCAAATAACTATAGTTCATGGGGTTTATAAACCAACTAACATCACTGGGGGGGCCCACATTGTGGGATGGTGGTAAAACATGGTGATTTCTGATGACTTTTTATGACTTTTGTATGTTTTATGAAGTAAAACATGGGTGATTTATGGTGATCCAACCTAGCCAAGTGGGAGTTCAATAATTATCCATGGATTTCAGCAACCAAACATGGGTAAATGAGGGTATAATCTACATTAACAATCGGGATTTCCCCTTGAACATGATTGTATCCTGCTGATATGGTAGATGTATGAAAATGTATGAAATGCTGGTAGATGATTGTCTAAAACTAGCATCTGGTTATGACAAAAACTAATTGCCATGGAAAGATCCACCATGCTTTTAAGAACGGTAAACCATCTATTTCTATGGGCCATCTATACCATGGCTGTGTTAAATAACCAGAGGGTAATTCTCCCAATAAATCTGTGTAATTTGGTAACTGTCGCATTCAGCTATACGCCCAACAATTCCCATCAAAAAATAGGCGTATATATATGTATATGTATATATATAATGTTATGGTCTTCTAGCCTCCACTAATAATTCCCGGAAGATCAATTAGCTATGGTCTTCTACCCACCATCCCCTCCACCCTTCCCCCAAAAAAGCTGCCAAGTTGCAACGATCCTCCCAGGAGCGTGAGCTGTCGCGAGGGTAACAAGCTCCCTGTGGTGCCTGCTGCATTGGGCGAATTCCAGCGGAAGGGGAACCTCAGAACGGCCAGGCCGGGGCTGACATCAGAGTCATTAGAGATCTTCATGAAAATCATCCCAAAACAATCTCTGATGGCTTGGCAATGGTAAAGGAATGGTACCCTCTGGTAAACTAACATAACTATGGAAAATCACCATTTTTCATGGGAAAATCCACTATAAACGGGCCATTTTCAATAGCTATGTTAAATTACCAGAGGGTAATCACCATATAACTTATACGCATTAAAGATTTAAAGCAAAAAAATAACACGTAGATTAAGCAAAATACACCGACAAGAATCCACCTACAAAAAGAATTCCCAACGAAAATCAGGCATCCCAAAATCACTCGAAAACGACCTAGTGGGTTGGTCCAAGAATAGGGTCTACTCACAACATGGAAATTTTACTAAGGCTGGAACATGGAAATGATGATAAACAAAGTGCCGGAACTCAAAAAATAACGGGGTACCCAATGTTTGATCCATACCCAAAACAATTTTTGAACTCGGCCATTGAGTCACATTGTTGTTAGGTTCAATTCCTACATTGGTGAAATTTGGTTTCCAAATCACCATTTATTGAATTTATTGATGCTTCTCCTGTTGAAGACCTCCATTTACTTCGCAAATTTCGAAGCGCTGTCCGCCATGGCAATGATGACAGCCCTCCGGGTAAACCTCCAAAGTCATCCGCAGATCTCAGATTGTTTTTTTTCTTACCCTCTGGTTATGACTAACATAGCCATGGTATAGATGGCCCTAATCGAAATAGATGGTTTACCGTTCTTAAAAGCATGGTGGATCTTTCCATGGCGAACTGTTAAATAACCAGATGGTAAGTCATGGGGCATCCCCAAACCACCATGGTTGTTTCAATGCTAAAAAGGTCATCGACGACTCGATGATGACTGGGGGTTACCCCCATGACTGCCATGACACAAAACCAGATCATCTATGGATTTTCCATTGAAATTTCCATCAAACCACCATAAAATCACCATTGAATCACTTGGGACGGCATAAAATCACCATAAAATCATCATACAACCACCATAAAATCACCATAAAATCTATGGATCCACCATCATTGGTGGATGATCCAAACCCAGCAACCACGTCTGTTCCATCCACTCGAACATCTGTGGGATCTCATTCACCTCCGTCGCCGAATCCGTCAGCTGCAGCCGCAGGTTCCTCAAACAAGCGGCGGCGGCGCTGCTGAACTGAACAAAAAAAAGTCACGGAGCGGATGGTGTATATACCCTCTGGTTATTTAACATAGCCATGGAAAATTGCCCATTTATAGATGGTTTACCTGGGTTTACCTATTAAAAATGGTGATTTTCCATGGCTATGTTAAATAACCAGATGGTAGATGGTTAACTATACTGTTCATGATGGTTAATATATGGTTATAAACCACCAGAATATCATATATCACTTTATCACCGGTTAATATATGGTTAATGATTAATGATGGTTAATATATGGAACAATAAAATTCATGCCACCAACCAGATATATCACTTTATCAGTCGGGATGAACAGGCGTTAAACATTTTTCAGGCACAACATTGATGAACATGGGTTGTTGTAACCAACTGACACATGGACTGTGATTCACGAAACGGAGAAACATTGGTTTTTAGATACCGTCTAAAAATAGAACAAGCCAATGACACTGAAACCAGCCACCTAAAATAGCAAGTTTGACCTCCCCGCAAAATATCCAAAATCTGGCAAATTGGATATTTACAAACATTTTACAAACATTTGCCCCGTGGCCCTAAAGGAATGCTACATTTAAGTAACACTCGCCAACGTTGTGATCAAGTCCACGGGAACCGGATGAAATTTTCGCGAATTTCCTTTCTGACAGTCAGACGACATATTTTTACGTAATGACAGAAACTGAATATAACATTACTAATATATGGATTATATTGTATTATAATAATATATAATTTTATATTCAATAATTATATTCATTTTTAATTTTACGTATATTCAATAGTAGTATATTCAATAATCATATTCAATGGATCATTATTGATAATCATGATATGGATTATTTACTATAATATCCTGACGTTGTTGCTTCAACTAGTTCGACCATCTTCAACCCACCTTTTTTTCTCATGTGCTCCCCATCTTCCGGCTGGTGAAATCTGGTTGCCAATGTGGACTGTATTTGGCTTGTGGATTTGTGGATTTGGAACTCATAGGACTGAGTTCAATCACTCAAAGAAATCTTAAAAAAATGGTCTTTCAAAGCCATTTTCCATGATCATCATGATCATCCACACCATGATAATTGTCATATTAATAATATCTTCTTCCCCATGTTTTCCCATCATAAACCCGGTGACGTGGGCCAATGAGATCATATTGATCATGGTCATTGAATATCCAAATATATCCCCCTGACATCAATAGCTATTGAAGCCATGGCCATTGAAATAGTGGATTTACCCATTAAAATTGGTGGATCTTTCCATAGTTATGTAAACGTTTACCAGAGGGTAGTTGGTGGTCCTTGGACTAACCACTACAATGTGAGGCCCCCCAGGTATAAGTTGGTTTATAAGCCCCAGCAACTATAGTTATAAGTACCGTAAAGCATAGTTACATACACGTTTACCAGAGGGTACATCCCCATTATAACCAGCTCTTCCTATGAGATCATCCCCCATCTGCACAGCTGCTCGACAGATCTCGACAGCACCTGCTGCTCGAGGCACTTTTCCTGCAGGTGGATGGCGTAGGTCCTGTAATGCCTCAGACATGGCAAATCTGGCGGCGGATGAGAGTTGTGCCTGGAAAGTTCTTGACCTAAATTGAGCTGAACATAGCTGAACTTTTTGGGACCAAGTTTTCCAAGCAGTGAAAAGAATGTGAACAAGCTCGATATTTTGGGCTTCCCAAAGTAGTTTCGGCCTCTCCCTCACCCAGCGATACCCAGCAATATTCTTTTAACCAAGGCACATCTGACAGCCCAAGCCGAAGAGCAGAAAAAATGCCAAACTCATGAAGAATTGGAACGTGGTCCGCACCTCGCGTCAGGACACGACGTGATTTTGGCGGCGTCAACGGACCAACGAACCATAAAAAAGGTGGATTTGAATAGCAAACAGCCAGGAATCATGATAGTAGTTGTGAATTAGATAGTCTATTCTGAACATTGAAACCAGCATGTAAAAGACTACATGACATATAAACGATCGACATATATATTATAATATATACAGAGACTATATAATAGAGACTCATAGACTATAGATATAAAGAAGTGGTTTGTGTCCATGGTAGATCCCATGGCTCGTGCATCATCGTGCTGGATCTTCAAATGGGAAATCACAGGAATCAATGGGGTTCCAGCACGCCATGTTTGATTTTTGCTACCCGGCCTGTTAAACATACAAAAAGCTATTGAACATGGCCATTGAAATAGTGGATTTACCCATTAAACTTGGTGGATCTTTCCATAGTTACGTAAACGTTTACCAGAGGGTAATCGGGAAATTAATGATCCACCAAAGGGATTTGGGTTATGTTCAGACCATGACAGACCCATGACAGACTCATATCCAGTGATCATGATCAAATGACTTCCAAAAGCAGATGGTTCATACCAACAACGAACAAAGAAGTGTGTGGTTTCGAGAACCACTAAGACATCCTTGGAAACTCACAATGTTTGAGCCAGTTTTTTGCACCAGCGAGTGCCTAGCTTCGTTGCGAGTCCAGTCTCTTCAACTGGCAAGACCCATCGATCACAAACTGCTCACCAAGATGGAACCACAAGAAAAAGTGAGAAGAGTGCTGGGCAGGGTCACTTTCTCTAGGCATTCATCAAAACGACGTCCAAATACCAAGCTGCACAAATCGCTTGGCAGGGTCACTCCTTCCAGGCTCTGGTAGAAAAAATCCCCGAATGTCAGGCTCTGAAGGCTATTTGGCAGTGCGATTCCTTCGAGGCTCTGGTTAAAATGATGACCAAATGTTAAGCTCTGAAGGTTGCTTGGCAGGGTCACTCCTTGCAAGCTCTGGTTAAATTCGTAGCCAAATGTTAAGCTCTCGAGACTGCTTGGCATGGCGACTCCTTCTAGGCTCTGATTAAAATGTTGATCAAATGTCAAGCTTTGAAGGCTGCTTGGCAGAATCGCTCTTTGCAAGTTCTGATTAAAGTTGCAGCCGAATGTCAAGCTCCGCAGGCTGCTTGGCAGATTCACTCCGTCCAGGCTCTGATTAAAATTTTCCCCAAATGTCAAACTATGAAGACCTATTGGCAGTTCAACTTGCTCCAAGCTTGTGTTAAAATGATGGCCCAGTGTCAAACTGCGAAGACCGCTTGGCAGAGTCACTTCTTCCAGACTCCGGTTAAACGCGTAGCCAAATCTCAAATCCTGTAGAGTGCTAGGCAAGGTCACTCCTTCAAGGTTGCAGTTGAAAGTATCGCCAAATGTTAATCTCTGAAGACTCTTTGGCAGATGATTGAGGTCCAAAGTGTGGTTGAAAGTAGATGTCAAGCTGCGAAGACTCGGCAGGGAGAGTGTTCGTAACTTTAGGGAACCACCTTTCAAGCTCCGAAGGCTGTTTGGCAAAGAAACTTCCTCCAGATTCTGGTCAAAATGATGCCCAAATGTCAACTTCTGAAGATTGCTTGGCAGTGTCACTCCTTGTAGAGTCTGATTGAAATCAAGGCCAAATGTCAAACTTTCAAGGCTGCTTGGCAAACAAACTCCCTCCAAGCTTTGGTCAAAATTACGGCCGAATGTCAAGCTCTGAAGACTGCTGGGAAGCCTTGTTTTGTGCAAGCTCTGATTGAAATATTGGCCAAATGTCAAGCTTCGAAGGCTATTTGGCAGTGTCACTCCTTGCAGGCTCTGGTTAAAACGATTGCCAAATGCCAAGGTATCAAGACTGCCTGGCAGGGTCATTCCTTCCAAGCTTTGGTTGAAACGATCACCAAGTGTCAAACTGCGAAGATTGCTTGGCAGGGACACTCCTTCAAGGCTCTGGTTGAAACGATGTCCAAATATCAAGTTCTGTAGACTGCCTGGCAGCATCACAGAGTCCAGGCTTTGGTTGAAATATTTCCCAAATGTCAAGCTCTGAAGTCTGCTTCCCGATCCCATGCTTCCCATGGCCAGTATCGTCCCTTCGAGGCTCTCGTTGAAATTGTCGCTGAAGGTCAAGTCTTCCAGGCTCTGGGGGAGTTTCTCCAAGAGCTCCTTGCGGCTGAGTCCTGCTATCCGCGTCAGCCCTTCTAGTGCCAGTCCCTGAACTGGTAATCCTCGAATAGAACACCATGCAGCATAGAGATCTGTCGGAACCTAGTGTTTTTTTGGCCAACCCCTAAAAAAATAGTGGTCATTGGGACATAACTTCAATTTGTGGAGATGAAAATAATGAAAATCTGAATTGAAAGCACAAGCCAGAAGCAAACGTGCAAGAGAGAGTCGCAGATTTGCCCACAATGCCTTGCTCTTGCAATGTTTGGTGCAACATTAGCCGGGAATCAAGATGATGCAAAATAAACTGTCCACCTTTCTTCAATGGAAGTTGCTGTGATACCGTCGCATATACTTCCCGACCCAAAGAGGAAGCGCTGAGCTTCAGGGTAAACGTTTCACCATTGAGGCATACTATACACAGACCTACTTCGGAACAGCTCCGTGGCATGTAGCCACTGGCATCGGTAGACATCATGTAATGTGTTTTTTTTTTCTCCCGGGCACAGCGGACTTTGCCGGCGATGAAACCCTTACGGAGCCGTAATTTTGGGCCCTGGAGTGACAAGCTGGCAGCCCATTGACCCCTCTATTCCCAGCCGTTTCGAGAGAAGCCTTTCTCACACAAAAACCAGAAAGCATGGATGGTTTCTATCTTTTTCGAGTGGTCGTTGAAAAACCCAAGAGGCATCCTCTGGTAATCCAAAGCGGTAACAATGTTTATATATATATATATCTTTATTAGGTTTGTTTCATCCGACTGTGGATTTTTGTGAAATGATCCCAGAAATAGCCAGTCACCTGAGTCACCTGATTGAAGATTACTCAAAATCGACTCACCAGTCATTTGGTTCATGGTGGCCATCCATGATGATGAAAACCGGGGCATCCCCATGGGTCGAGTCATGTGAAAAACCTCGTGAATATCCCCAAAAATGGCCCTGGACGTTTGGACAACCATACAATTAGTGAGGCCCCCGTTCGATAGCTAAGTTGGTTTATAACTCCAATAACTATGGTTTATGGTATTTATAACTATAGTTATTGGAGTTATAAACCAACTTAGCTATCTTGGGGGCCTCACATTGTATGTATATGTAGATATTAGTTGGTAAAGCCCATAAAACCCAATAAAACCCATATGAGTGACAGTTAAGTCTTATTCATATCCCATTAATCTCCTACAAACATATGGATGATGATGATGATGATGATGATGATAATGATGATAATGATATATATATATATATATAAATATGTATTGATCATGTTACACATATCATATTATATACTATATTAGTTGCAGGATGGGGCCCCAAGATAGCGTTCAGTTGCCTTTTTTTGTGGTTTAAATATGGTTTATAGTGATATAGCTATAGTATTTTTATGTTTTTTTTGAACCAACAAACATAACTCGGGGGCACCATCCTGTAGGGAAGTAGCTTAGTTCCATTCCATTCCCAACACCCCCAAAACTTGCCACCTCGCCCTGCAGTTCTAAAACCGCCGGCAGAAGCACGCGCTTGTCTGCTCCCCCTGCGATGCAGGAAACATATGGCTTTTAGTGGGATACACTGGGAGATATACTGATGTTTCCATCTGGTTATTTAACAGTTCGCCATGGAAAGATTCACCATTTTTAATAGGTAAACCATCTATTTCTATGGGCCATGGCTTAACCATGGCTATGTTAGTCATAACCAGAGGGTAAATGGAATATCCCATGGGATTTGAATGGGATGTAAGTCAGCAACTCAAGTGGTTTGAATGATCAGCTAATGTTTAGGATATTTTTCAGCGTATTATAGGGGAGAACAAAAACGGGTAACTTTGGGCAGAAATCATGGTGGTCTATTTCAGAGGGAAACTAATGATCAAGCATCAAATGTATCCCATAGGATCCATGTATGGTATATATGCTAACATTTACCATCAATATACCCCAAATGTTAGCATATATACTATACATGGATCCTATGGGTATGGGGACCCATGAAAAAACATAAAGGAGTCAACCAGAGCCACAGATAACCCACAAATGGGGCCGGGCCCCACATTGATCCACATTGTGGAAACATTGGTTGGAGAATGTATCGTTTTAAACAGGCTCGGCCTTTCAGGGCTTTTTACCATGGCGATTTACATATCGAAACATGGCCGTATCAACCACACTTTGGCAAACATATGAAGCCAGCTGCTAAGCTTTAAGGGCCCAATTCTATGTGTGTTGCGGTATTGGAATCTTTTTTGCAAGAGATGTTCGATGGCCAAAATATGCCCAAATCCCCCCGTAGAAGCGGGGCTGCTTTGGCCCCTTAGCTTCATCCGAAACACCAGCAAAAATGATGATTCAGCCACCTCAGTGAGTCACAAAAAATGACGTTTTCAGACCCAATATATATATATATATATCCCCAATCTGAAACATCCTTCGATTTTGGTTGCAACAGCATCATCTGGTTGGTGGTGCAATAACCACCTTGAAAAAATGATGGAGTTCGTCAATGGGAAGGATTATCCCATATAATTATCATGGAAAATAAATAACTGGTTGGTGGTATACCTACCACTCTGAAAGATATGCGAAAGTCAGTTGGGATGATGACATTCCCAATATATGGAAAGTCATAAAATTCCATGGTTCCAAACCACCAACCAGATATTATTAACCATGATTAACCATCATTAACCATCATTAACCATCATGAAACCCCATACAACAAACCAATGTTTGAAACCACCAACTGCAGTAATCCAAATGATGTTCGCGCATCGATCTCGCCTCGGATACCGGTCGTCACCACCTTTGCTTCTTTGGCAACTTTGCTGGTCAAACTGGCTCCCGTGGTCATGTCACCTTGGCACCATCCCAGGATCGGACATCAACGAACAACAATTGGGCGACAGCCGATGTTTGATGTGGACACTTTCACTGCTATTCATTGGCAAAAGTTCGGACAAACGGGATGTTTCCGGTTGGAATACCTGATCTAATATGAGTTTTGTTGAAGCTAGGGGCACCAATAGAGACATGATGGTTATCCAATGTGATTCATCACATTCCCCATTAAAATTGCATGTTGAAATATCCCCCAATGTTAAGACAGACCTACATCAACAAAACACTTATACGTTGGCGCTGACCCTAGCGGTATCTCCACATGGCCAAGGAGCAAAGACATGACTCGCAGTCTGGAAAGTTTTCTTTGTCTTTCTCATGTTTTTCCTCTGCTCGATGCGCATGCTCCAAACCTGAAGTGGCTTCGCGGAGGGACCCGCAAAATTCATCAATTGGAGGGATCATGGAGGATCGATATAAGATAAACATGCTACCCTCTGGTAAACTAACATAGCTATTGGAAATCACCATTTTTAATGGGAAAATCCACTATAAATGGCCATTTTCAATAGCTATGTTAAATTACCAGAGGGTAGTTCATATGCAGCAATGCTTGACCATGCCGGGGCCAAGCTTCTGAATTTTAGAATCTCAAGTCTCAAAAATATTAGTGTTGCTCAGCTGGTGCACTCGGAATCTCCCGACAACCCACGAATATCTCTGCTTCACGGAGGTTTTTGGGGGCTGAAGCGTGTGATTCCTGTCAATGGTGCCATGGAAAAAAGAAGGCACATCAGTATTTAGATGGGTGTGGAGCAAAAATCCAATTACCATCTGGTGATTTAACATGGCGGTTGAAAATCTCATTTTTTTTTGTGGGTAAATCAACTGGGCAATTTTCCATAATGTTTGCACCTGATTAAAGAGATGGTACCCTATTGTGAGAAATTTCTTGCTCCTAATTCAGTCACATGCCAATTGTTGGGGGGGGGCCTCTATTGTGAGATTTTTTTTCCAGATTTGT